>CEUZ01292236.1_pt1 | contig 37393 bp, 38 predicted proteins | sample 361511 | NCBI WGS metagenome assembly CEUZ01 (sample SAMEA2622822, study PRJEB7988) | marine metagenome | biome: marine biome (ENVO:00000447); feature: surface water layer (ENVO:00002042); material: "saline water (ENVO:00002010), including plankton (ENVO:xxxxxxxx)" | depth 5 m | reverse complement strand
TGCGTTAAAATTAAAACTAAGAAAGTAGAAAAGCCTAAAGAATGTCCACCGGGAAAAGAATTGAATCCAGCTACGGGTAGATGTGTTAATATTAAAACTAAGAAAGTAGAAAAGCCTAAAGAATGTCCACCTGGTAAAGAATTGAATCCAGCTACGGGTAGATGTGTTAAAATTAAAACAAAAAAATTAACAAAGAAATATACGCCTAATACTAAAGCAAAAGTAAAACCACCATATAATAAAGATTTTTTATCACTTTTAAATCAATTAGAAAAAATAATGGCTATGAAGGGAGATAATATGAGAGCACGTGCTTATCAAAAAGCTCAACAAGCAATAATATTATATCAAGAACCTATCAATAATGTTGAGCAAATATCACAATTGAAAGGTATTGGTAAAACTATATTAGAAAAGTTTCAAGAATATATTGAAACTGGAAAAATAGAGGCTATTGAAAAGGAAAAGAGCAACCCGCTAGTTATATTTACTAATATTTATGGTGTAGGTCCTAAAAAGGCCCAAGATTTAGTAAAAAAAGGTATTACGACAATAGCACAATTACGCGATCATCAAGACCATCTTAGCTCTAGCCAAAAGTTGGGATTAAAATATTATGACGATATTAATCAAAGAATACCACGTGAAGAAATTAAAAAATATGAAACAAAATTAAATAAATTGGTAGATGAATTAAAAATAAGTGGAGCAACTATTAATATTGTTGGAAGTTATCGTAGAGGTGAAAAAAACTCGGGTGATATAGATGTTATTGTAACAGCTAAAGAAGATAATACTAGTTTATTTAGTAAATTTATTCAAAAATTAGTTGATTCCAATATTATTATACATAAATTAACTGATGGAAAAACAAAAACGTTAGCTATTTCTAAATTATCCGATAAGTCTCTAGCAAGACGTTTAGATGTCTTATATACATCACCAAAAGAATATTCATTTGCTTTACTATATTTCACTGGTAGTAAAGTGTTTAATACAATAATGCGGCAAAGAGCATTGGATAGAGGATTTACATTAAATGAACATGGTATTTATAAAATGGTTAATGGTAAAAAGGGGGCTCGCATAGAACAAGATTTCCCAGATGAAAAATCTATATTTGATTTCTTAAATATGGAATATAAACGTCCAGAAGATAGACATGATGCAAAAAATGTTATTGATAAATCAGATAATAAATCAGCTACTAAATCAGATAATAAATCAGCTACTAAATCAGATAATAAATCAAATAAAGTAGGAAATGTATTATGGGATGTAAAGAAGCAAGGCGTTATGTTAGCCCATACATATAAAGATCCAAAAACTGGTAAAATTAAAAGTCCACCAAAGGGTACCCCACCTCCTCCAGATGGTTGGTGGTTATCAGAAAAATATGATGGATATAGAGCTATATGGGATGGACAAGAGTTTAGATCTAGAACTGGTAATATTTTCCAAACCCCAGATTGGTTTAAAGAATGGTTACCGAAGGATCAAGCTCTAGATGGTGAATTATTTTTAGGGCGTGATAAGTTTGAAGCATGTGGTATTTTCAGAAGAAAAACTGCTGACACTGAAGAATGGAAAAAACTAGATGTTACTTATCAAATATTTGATTCTCCTACTATTAAAGGAGATTTCGAAGAACGTCAATCTAAAATAAAGAAACTAATAGAAAGAATGTGTCAATCTAAAAAAGGTAAATGTCCATTAGAATTAACAGACCAAAAAAAAGTTAAAAATGAAGAAGAAGTATATAAAATATTTGAAAAATTGGTTAAGAAAGATGCTGAAGGAGTTATGCTTAGAGCCCCACATAGTCCATATGATCCAAAACGTTCTGCTTATCTTTTAAAAGTAAAGCAATTTTTCGACGATGAATGTAAAATAGTAGGTTATAAAGAAGGAACTGGCAAATATAAAGAGATGCTAGGAGCGTTTGAATGTCAACTCGTTAAAGATAAAAATGTAAAATTCTTCATTTCGGGAATGGACGATGAAATTAGGAAAAATTATAAAAAAACTCACCCATTAGGTACTATAGTAACATTTACATATATTAGTAAAACTGCTAAGGGACAACCTAGACATCCCAATTATTTAAGAAAAAGAAATAGTCCGGATTAATTATCTACTAGTATGTTGCATAATGGTACTACCAGAAAAATCTTGTTTTAATAAATCTTCATTTAAAGCAAACCATAAATGTTCTTTTTGTAGAGGTTTCCATTGTTGATCTAATGCAAATGATTCCCACCCATCTTTTTCCCATCTACTTGATAACATATTATTATTACAATTTATAAATGTTTTTAATAAGGTGTCGTAGTATGTATTATTAACAATATATGCAGTACTAGTGCTAGCCGATTGTATTTTTACTATATTATCATGATCCGTTTCACTAGATTTTTTAAAAGCAGCAGATAACATAAAAATATCCCACTTATTACTAGTAATAAAATCATTAACTAGCTTAAGTTTAGATTGTATTTCATTCTCATTACAGTTTAATTTAGCATCATCTTCTAATATTAATATATGGTCCCATTTATTCATTTTAGCTATTTGAAGAGCTAAAATATGTGCCTGGACACATCCTTTGTGACCATTTTTAGGAATGTAAACACCAGATACTTTATTTATTTTTTCCGTTGGAATCTCTAAAGAATCCATTACTTTTAGTATATTTTTTTTCCTATCTTCTCTGTTTTCTAAATTAATATAAACACATCCACCATTTGATAATAATCTTCCAGATTCGCTTAAAAATAGATCACGTATTCTTGTATGGTTTATTAAAAATATCAATATAATTAACCCTAAAAATACATATACTATACCAAAATAGATCCTTAATTCCATATATATTATATAAAGAGAAAATAACTATATAAAGATTCAATAAATATATAATGAAATGTGTGGTATTATAGCTATAGTAGATATAAAAAATGACTCAGATACAAATACTAAAAGAAGTCATTATTTAGAATTATCAAAAAAAATACGTCATCGAGGACCGGATTGGAATGGTTCTTATTATGATTTGGAAAATAGAATATTTATTGGACATGAACGTTTATCCATTGTATCTCCGGAAACTGGAAGTCAGCCTTTAATGAGTGACGATGAATCTATTATATTATCTGTAAATGGGGAAATATATAATTATAAAGAGTTATATAAATATATCTTACATGGTAAATATAATTTAAATACTAAATCAGATTGTGAAGTTATTATTCCATTATACAAGGAATATGGAGAACAATGTGTTAAAATGTTAGATGGTATATTTTCATTTGTTTTATATGATAAAATTAATCAAAAAATAGTAGTAGCAAGAGATCCTATTGGAATTATTCCATTATATTATGGAATAACTAAAAATAAAGAATTAATGTTTGCGTCAGAGATGAAATGTTTAATAGAAGATTGTTATTCTATTGGAATATTTCCACCTGGGCGAAATATAAATATTAGTACTAAAATTAAAGATTCGTTTGATACCGAAAGTTCTAATAATATTTTTGAATTAAATAAATATTATAATCCATTATGGAGAGAAATAGGATATAATACCGATACGAATCTTAATAATATTGCTCAAACTCTTAGAAAAATATTAACTGAGTCTGTAGAAAAAAGATTAATGACTGATGTTCCATTTGGTGTACTATTAAGTGGTGGCTTAGATTCAAGTTTAATTGCATCAATAACTCAAAGAATAGTAAAGTCAAGGAAAAATAACGTATGGGGAAATAACATACATACATTTTCTATAGGTCTAAAGGATTCTCCAGATTTATTGGCGGCTAAAAAAGTTGCTGATTTTCTAGGCACTAATCATCATGAGTTTATTTTTACCGAGCAAGAAGGGATTGATGCTATTAAGGATTTAATATGGCATTTAGAAACATATGATATAACTACAATTAGAGCTAGTACACCTATGTATTTGATGTCAAGAAGAATAAAAGCGCTAGGTATAAAAATGGTATTATCTGGTGAAGGTGCAGATGAAATATTTGGTGGATATTTATACTTCCATAATGCTCCAACAGATGAAGAATTCCACAATGAATGTGTAAAACGTGTAAATAATCTACATCATTTTGATTGTTTAAGAGCTAATAAATCAACTATGGCGTGGGGGTTAGAAGTAAGAGTTCCGTTTTTAGATCAAGCATTTTTAGAGTATTCTATTCCCTTACATCCAAATCTAAAACTTAAAAATAAAAAAGAGAAATATATATTAAGATATGCTTTTGATGATAATGAAAATCCATATTTACCAGAGGATATTTTATATAGACAAAAGGAACAATTCTCTGATGGAGTAGGCTATTCGTGGATTGATAAATTAAAAGAATATATTGATACTATAAATACAGATAACTATAGTTTAGAAAGAGAACCTAATGAAACAAATGAATCATATTATTATAGGAACATATTTTATGAATTATTCCCTAATAAGTCAGTACCGATAATTAGGTGGGAACCAAAAACAGAATGGGAAGGTGTTGGATCAGACCCAAGCGGTAGGGCACAATCTGTACATAACGAATCTAATAATAATTAATTAAATAAATATAGCCACAATTATTATTATTAATATAATGAAATTATATTTATTACTTTCTATACATTTTTTAACTTTTGTTCCTATTATGGGTATATTATCACAAAAGTTTATATAATCCATATTTTCTAACATATTTGAAATACAATACCAAATAATGAGTAACACACATGCTTTTAACATTATACTTGTTGTCATTTATATTAATATATATTAATATATAATATTATATTGCCATTTTTACTGGAATATTTTTATATGGATAATAATCAAATAATTCTATGTCATCATATGTAAAATCAGTTAAATTCGGTTTTTTATTTTTAACCCACAATTTTGGAAAAGGTTTTGGTTTTCTCTTTAATAATTCATTTGCAGCATCTACATGATTTTCATAAACATGAGTATCACCACATACCATATATAATGTACCAGGCGTTAAATCTATACCTTCTAAATTACATATCAAATGAACTAAGAAAGCACCAGTACAAACATTCCAGTTATTTGCTAAAAAGAAGTCAGAACTTCTCATAATTAGTAATACATCTAATCGTTTATTTGTAATATCTACATTAAATTGGTAACAATATAGACATGAAGGTAATGTGGCTTTATGTAATGTAGATGGGTTCCATAAGTTTAGTATTATTCTTCTACTGGTCGGATCGTTTTTTATTAAATTAATAATATTTTCCAATTGATCATAGCCACAACCAGTATAATCATGCTCACATCCTAAATATTCTGCTCCAAAATGTCTAAAATTGAATCCATATGTTTCTCCCATATCTCCTTCTAAGTAATGGGTTAATCCACGATTATCTAAAAACTCACGAGATGTATTATCAGTCCATATATTAACGTTTTTATCGGTTAATATTTTATTATTTGTACTACCAGATAGATAAAACATAAGCTCTTCAAATATTCCTCTTAAAAACATTCTTTTTGTTGTTAAAACTGGGAATGTGTCAGTCAAATCAAAACTAAATGTTACCCCAAATTTTGACAAAGTATTTGTATCAGTTCTATTTTCTCTTTTTTCACCAGTATTTATAATTTCCTCTAATGTGTACAAATATGATAGTTCTTCTTCATTTTCCCATTCTCTAATAGAACTTAACCTTGTAGTATATTTTAAAAATCTGTAATGAACTCCCTTATCTTCACAAAAGCGACTAACGTGAATTAATTTAAATGATTTCTTAATGTCAGTATAATTAATTACTTTATCGCATTCATAATTATTATATATTTCGGTCACATATATTTCCATAAGATTTTCTTTAAAATGTTCTAAATATAAATTATATATTTCCGCTCCTCCAATAACATATATATGACATTCTGGATTTAGCAAATTGGCTTTAATTAATGCCATTCCGGGAGTTCTTGCCAAATAAGTATCCTTATATTCTGATATATCATCCTTATCAAGTGTATTACTTATTATTATATTAATCCTATTTTTCAATGGTTTATGCTTTATGGGCAATGATTCCCATGTCTTTCTCCCCATAATTACAATATTATTAGTAGTTAAATCTTTAAAATAATTCATATCTTCTTTTAAATTGGTCCATGGTAATTGTCCTTTATTTCCAATACCACTATTTTTTTTACACAATGCTAAAATAAAATTGTATCTAATTTTATTTGGATTCATTTATATTCTTACTTTAAATAATATTTAAATGTTTTCAACTTATTAATAAATTAAATAAAGAAATATCAATATAGTAAATGAATAAAATAGATTGTTCCAATGTATATGTATCAGAATCATCTATATAAGATAATATGTTAGGCGCTTTCGCTAAATTTGATTTTAAAGAAGACGATTTAATTGAAAGAGGATTAGTTAAAAGACTTGATAAATCATTTGATGGAATGAATAATCCACATGTATTTACGTGGTCAGATGATATACCAAATAAGACATGGGCATTTACTTCTGGTTGTGCTACATTTTATAATACTAGTAAAACACCCAATACTACAATGATTCGTCATTTTGATGAAGATAAGTTTGAATTTTATACATGTAAAGATATAAAAAAAAGGAGAGGAACTTACTCACAGATATAAAAGTTTACAATGGAGAACATGTTTTTCTGAATTATCAAATAATTTATAAATTAATATTGTTTATAAAATTGTGGCCGTACACTTCTGCCCTTCTACCTCATGTTATTTGGGGACACATATTAGAAATAAAATTGATCTTGAATAATTTATTAAAATTATGAGTATATTTACAGACAGACATTATGTATAACTACACAATCGCAAATAAACTAAGGAAAGTTATAAAACTGATGCACCAATATCAAAAAAATCATAACATAAAATCTGAATGTATAGTAAATGCTAAATATTTGTATGATAAAATAAAATCAAGTCAGATAGGAAGAATGCCTATAAAAGTAATGGCAGTTATTTGTGTATCTCGCGCCGAGAGACCGGTTGTCACAAGCGGGCATTTGGTATTATCATATAATAATGATATTAATGAGATTATTGATCCATCCTATGAAGTATATTCATTTAAAAATAAAGAGTATTATGCAACTATAGAAGATTTTATGAATAACATGCCACCATACATAGATTCGATAGCAGAATATGTAATAAAAAAACATATTAAGTTTTTAGACATAGCTAAAAAAATTAATGAAGGTAGCTTAATGATACATGACTATGAGTATTACAATCAGCAAGCTGATTATGTATATAGATTACTTTAGTTTCAAAAAATTACTAAATACTGATTCGCTAGTTTGGTAAATACAATAAGAATCATCATTATTTAGAGTACAATACCACCAATTATTCGGTATATATAACATACTTCCAGGGAACAAAATTACTTCTAAATATTTTGTATTTTTTATATCTGGTATATCATCTATATCTGTATCCCATATATTTATTTTACTCTTAGTGAATGTTTTATCTGGATATAATTTATTTTTTTTATTAGGAGGAAACAGTAATACTGTTTTTGAACCTTTTAATTGACAAATTAATAATCTATAGTGTAGTTGTCTTTGTAGTTGCGTTGTAGTTCCTTCTTTCTCTAATAATACGTTGAAATTACTTTTATATGTCATAGGAACTAAATAATATTCAAAATATAATTTAAGAGTATTTATTAGTTCTTTTTTAGTAGATTTATCTAAACTATTTATACTTTCTAATGAAAACTGTTGTAAATCGTTAAATTGGTCAGTTACATTGTTAAATATACATGGTAATCTAGAATTAACTTTAGTTTCAAATAATGTTTTATTAGGGTTAACTATTTCTAAAGTTTCTAAATTATTATTTTTTTTATTTATAAAATTAAACTGAGTATACAAAATGACAGTTAATATAACCGATATTAATATAATTATTATTTTCATTTAATATAGTATCGAATAAAATATTAGTAATACACCGCTTAAATTAAATGTATTTTATATTATTATATAAAGATTATCATAATTAAATAATTATAAAATGACAGACAATACAAATAATACACAAACAGACACCCAAGAAACACATCAAATGGGCGATTACATTGGATACGTAAAATGGTTTAATGATAGTAAGGGATTTGGGTTCGTTAGAATTGTAACCCAAGGAGATAGATATGGCGAGGATGTGTTTGTACATCAGAGTCAATTAAAGCCAGCTAGATCTAAATATCGTACATTGTGTAATAATGAAACATTAACTTTTAATTTATCAGATGATGAGCGTCCACAAGCTATTGATGTAACTGGTGTAAATGGATTTTTATTCTGCGATACTAGTAAATTTTATAATCGTAACAGACATCGCAAATCAAATGAATCTACATCAAAACATCAGTCAGCTGAAGATGAAGGTGGATGGAAAACTGCTTAAAAATATGTATAATTATTAATGCGTTTTAATACTTTTTATTTAAACATATAAATTGTTATAATTTATGGTTTTATCTGAATCTGAAATATGGATAAGTGTTATAATTCCCATATTTATAGGTCCATTATTTGTGTTTTTTAAAACTTTATATGATAATAGTAAATCGTCTAAACAGACCAGATTAAAAATCATTTTTGATGATAAATTAGATAAAATTAGAAGACAATTATCTAATTTTTATTGGCCCATTTATATTAGACTTATTATTATTTATCAATTAGACTATAATATACCAGATGAATATGTAGATAATAAATCAGACTCTGATTCTAGTTCATGTTATTCCGAATGTTCGTCTGATGAAATAGAAACTAATATATGTAGAGGGTATTATGTATCCGATGGAGATTATTATCATAAATGTACCAATAAAATCCCTATTAATTCTGTAGCAGATATTTGTAAATGTTGTCGATGGAAAAGTTGTATGAAAAAAGTAACATTAAAAATAGAAGAATCATCTAGAAAAAAACATAGTATTAAAAGAAGCCCAGAGTTTGTCTCTATAAATCTACATAGGTCAATAAGTGATACTTCTATAAATAATGAATCATTAACTGATAACGTCGATGAAGAATTATTAAATACTAAACTTCAAAAAGAATTAGATAAAATGGCTTTTTTGAATGTTTCTATTGATACCAAAACCGTTGATATTTTGAATAGTAAAATCTTAGAAAATTACAAAGAAATAGAAACCATTATTAATAATAATATTAGTATAGCATCTCCTAGTGAAAAATTAAAAGAAAGATTAGTAAAACTCTTAAAATATATCAAAATACAACAAATTATTAATGAAACAAAGAAACTAAATGAAATTACCAATTATACTTGTAAAGAATTTGGTATAAAAAAAAATATAAATAAAGTATTGAAAACAGTAGAGAAAAAAGTGTATCAATTAACTGATGAATATAGAAATCTAATAAAAGATGGCCCATTTAATAACACTTAATTTAAAATAATATAAAGACATTTTCGTTATAAAAAATACAATGTTAACTACATTTAGAATAGCTAGAGTAGCTAGAGTAGCTAGAGTAGCTAGAGTAGCTAGATTAAATAGGGGCCTTATTACACCCACACCGTTATGTAATAAAAAGTATTTATCTCAAGCTATTAAATATACAGATACACATGAATGGATATGTGAAGAGCGTGATTGTACTAAAGTGGGACTATCAAAAAAAGCTATAGATGAGATGGGTGAATTAGTATATATAGATTATTCTTGTAAGAAAGGAGATGTAATAAACGAAAACGAAGAGATAGTTACAATTGAAAGTGTAAAAACCGTAGAATCTATAAATGCACCATATGATTGTGTTATATTAGGAATTAATGATAAATTAGAAGATATTTCAATGTTAGAAAAATTATGTAAAGATCCAGAATGTACTGAAACGGCTTGGATAGTTAAAATTGATAAAATCCCATAATTAAAGTATTTAAGGAGCATATTGTATTTTAATAAATGAAGTTATTTTTCTTTTTACTTTTATCAATTTCTAATATTAAAAATAGAGAATTACATATACATTTATTAGATAATTATAATAATGTAGTATTGCCAGTAAAAAATAATAATGCCATTAATTTAAAGCTAGGGATGGCCTTACGGGCTATAAATAATATAGATCAAATAGAAGGTAAATTAACAACTAATATTTGGCTAAGATATTATTGGAATGACCATTATTTAAAATGGAATATATCAGATTTTAATACCACTGAAACTGTATTTTCAACAGATCCATCATATGAAAATAGTATATGGGTACCAGATATTTATTTATACAACACTGCTGAAAAACCATTAGAGAATTTGGATTATTCACGGGCTATAGTATATAATACTGGAGATGTTATATGGTCAAGACCAGGATTAATAACATCTACATGTACATTTGATTTACGTCAATACCCATACGATATACAATATTGTATTTTAAAGTTTGGTAGTTGGAGTTATCACAAATCATTATTGAATCTAAGTATATATGATGTAAGTATTGATTTATCTAATTATCAAGAGAATGATGGGTGGGAAATTATGAGGCATAATTATACATATTCGGAGCAATTATATGCTTGTTGTCCCGAAATATACCCAGATATCCAATTTGGCTTTACTTTACGAAGGAAAGCTGGATTCTATAATGTAAATATTATAGGACCCACATTTGCTACGGCAGTTTTAATGGTAGTAAGTTTAATAATACCATGGGATTCTGGTGAAAGAATATCATTTGCCGTTACAGTGATGTTATCTATCATAGTATATTTACTAATCTTGTCTGACAATTTGCCTAAAACCGATACAATACCATTACTATCTAAAATGTTAGTTGGATTATCTATATTTTCATTAGTTATTGTGTTTTTTACAGTGATAATTACAGCTATGCATTCATATGTTCCAGATAAAAATAGTAAATTATTAAAAATATTAAATAAATTATGCGAGTATAATTGTAAAACGAGAAAAGTGATTAGAGATACCTTTAATAGGAGTGAATCATATATAGATGTGGTTGAACCAAACAATAATCAATGTATTGTAAATAGTGAAGATTGTAAAAAATTAGCAAAAAAAATTGAAAATTGGTTTACTATTATATTTTTAGTAAGTTTTATTATTTATAGTTCAATTATGTTTTCACAAATACCTTTATAAAATATTTAGAAAATGAATACGTAAACGTACTAATAAAAATAAAAGAAAGTCAAGATAGAATAAATAATTATATTTATTATTTTATTATTTTATTATATTTTCCTTCTTAAGATATATAATATTTTTGCGCTCTTTTTTAGTATCTTTTAATTTTAAATCTTCTACTGTCAAAAATGATGGCCCCAATTGTTTTAATTTATCACTTTGTGTTTCAAAAATATTATTAATAAAATTATAGGCGGTGTATATTTGTTCTATACTTCTAGCTCCAGTAATAATAACACTACCACTTTGAAATATGGCTATAGTTATTTTTTTACAATTACCGTTTCCACTACCATTGCCTTTTCCATCACATGGTACCGTACAATAACATTTTCCATAATGTTCCATATTTTTATACTTTTCATTCCAGTAAAATTTACTATTTACACCCGGATAAATACAAGGCTCATAAGAACTAAATATTTTATATTTTTTAATAAGCATAGAGTGTAGTTCCAATCTATTTATTTCATAACTAATGTCATAATCTGAATTAATAAGTGCAATCGAATAATCATTTAAAATACAATCTGCATTATCTAATTTAGAATCTTCATATGAAACTACACTTTCTTCAATATTTTTAATTCTGTCTAATATTATTTTTAAAGAATCTTTACCATTTTCTATCTTTTTAATCCCCGTTCCAGAAATAGAACCATTCCTAAATAATTTTATATTATTCCTAAATCCAAACTCTGGTTCAACATGTATAGTAAGACAATTATAAAATTTACCTTTTTTACTAATCTTTTTAGGTGACACATTTTTTGGATTAATTCCTTTTACATGAACTACTTCTTTGTTTTTATATTCAATATATTTAATCTGATTATCTATTTCTAATTGTTTAGCTAGTTCTACTAAATCTATTTTAAAAGTAGTTTTATTTTCCTTTATATTTATCGATCCTTTAATAGTATGTGTAGTGATACGCAACGGAGATGGGTTACAATTCGGATACTTCCCCTTAGGTGCTAATGTATTCATTACTTATAACAAGAGAGCGCTTTTCTTTAAATAACTTAAGGTATATTCTTTAAGTGTTTTTAAAAAAAAGCATATCAATTTGCTCTGTAAATGTAAATTAACTATTAAATATTTTATTTAAAGAAACTAGATCTATTATCTTATAATGGACCCATATAGTATATTGGGTATTAATGAAAATGCTACAGATAGTGAAATAAAAAAAGCATATTATAATCTAGCAAAGAAACACCATCCAGACAGAAATCCAAATGATAAATACAATGATAATAAATTCAAAGAAATAAATCAAGCTTACTACTTATTAATAAACAAAAAGTATAAAAAGGAATCTGGATTTAAATTAGACGATTTATTTTCACAATTTAATACGTTTGATTTTTCGGCACTTTCTAAAAAATTATATAATGAAGCTGCACAATTTTCTAAATTTTTCAAAGAAAAACATCCGAATGGTTTAACAGAAGTTCGACCTAAAACAGATGATAAGATTTATAATTTAAATATAGATATTAAAGATATATACTATGGTGCTGTAAAAGAATTATATGTTACACGTAAAAGAAAGTGCCGTAAATGTATGGGATTAGGTATAAAATTATTTCAAAATGATAAATCAAGTATAAATACATGTGTTAAATGCGATGGTAAAAAATATATAGATAATGATATCAAACTTGATATAGATTCTTCTGAAAAAAAAATGATATTTCACGGAGAATCTAACGAATCTATGGATAAATTGACAGGTGACATCATATTAAATATAAATCCTAGATTTGACGACTATGAAACACTATATATATTAAATAATTTTGATCTATTATATCAATTATTTATAAACAAAGAAGATAAACTACCCAATGAAATACTATTATTTGATGAAATTATAGAACTAAAAGGAACAAAAATAAATATCATGAATAAGATAGAAAATAGAGGCTTAATAAAAGAATCTATTGATAACCGTGGAGATTTATACTTACAAATTATTTACCATAACATTTAACTCTACATTTCTTATATAATTTTATGAAATAATCATTATTAAATGATTCTATAGGATAATGTCTATCTGGATTTAAAAATATATGTACATATAGGTTTCCTGGAAATGAGGTAGGTAATATTACCTTTTCCCCATGAGCATTAATTATTTCACATGGTTCTAATTTTGATCTATTATTTTTTTTTGATAACATTTTATGTCTTCTATTATATTTTTTAGTTAAATAATTATTAATCCGTGATCTCCTCATATATATATATAGTATAGATATTTATACAAAATTGATGTGAAATAAGAAACTATAATTTATAAATAAGATGACCATGCTAACATGGAGTGTACTTTCACAATTCAACGAAAATAATCCACCAACACACGCTCTAGGTCGAACATCAGAAGTAGAACTAAAATACTCGAAATTTAGACATAAAATATTAAGTAAATATGATAGTGTATCACAATATTTGAACAAAACATTATTTACAAATGATGAAGACTTTATAATAAAAAAAAATGATTTCCCCTACAATACTACTAAAGACATACACCATTATATTTTATGGATTAACCCAAAAAATGATGCTTATTTTACTAATGAAACTATAAAGTATAATCTAGAATTATTCTTTAAAAATAAATATATATTTTTCAAAAATAATAGAGATAATATGAGCATCGAGGCAATTAAACATTATCATATATTTTTAAAAATATAAATTATTCTATCTTTTTTTGAAGAGCTTCGTATTTAATTTTAATTCTACTATAATCTAATATTAAATCATCATAACTGGATTCTAATGCTACTATTTTGTCTTCTAATAGTTCTATTTTTGTTTCATAAAATAACTTGTTTTTAACACAATATCCAATATGCTCGTTCATTTTTTTAGCATCATTATTCAAGTCTTTTACTTCCATTTCTTCTAATTTTTTATCTATAGTATCTATATTATCTATATTATCTATAGTATCTAATCCATCATCATCAAATACAAAATATGTGCTAGAAATATTTCCCATATAATAATTAATATAAATTATTTTTAAGCTATTTTACATTTAATCTAGGAGCTATAGACATACTTTCTAATTCTTGTAATAGTAATTTGCAAGCATAAGGCATACGCACCTCTGAAAATTCAGTATAATTATCACACTTTTTACATCTATATATATTCTTTTCAATATTAACAGGTGATATGAGTCCACATTTATTACATATAAATACTCTATAATTATCAGAAACGTCTAGCATTCTTTCCTTTAAGAATTGTAAACTTCCATGAGCAATCATACAATCACGTTCCATTTCACCAAATCTTAGTCCACCATCACGAGTTCTACCTTCTGCTGGCTGTCTTGTTAATAAAACCATTGGTCCATTTGCGCGAGAATGTATTTTGTCTTCTACCATATGCTTTAGTCTCTGATAAAATGTTGGACCTATAAATAATTTGGTTTCCATTTGTCTACCAGTGAACCCATTATATAAAATCTCGTTCCCAGTACCTTCTAATCCACATTTGTGCAACATATTAGTAATATCATTTACTGATGTATCTGTAAATGGAGTACCATCACCATATCCACCTATAGATACACACGCTTTTCCTAATATACATTCTATTAATTGAGCAATTGTCATTCGGCTAGGTATTGCATGTGGATTAATTATAATATCTGGTACTATACCATCTTTAGTATATGGCATATCTTCATGATTATATATCATACCTATTGTACCTTTTTGTCCGTGTCTACTAGAAAACTTATCACCTATGTTTGGAACTCTTTCTGATCTCATTCTAACTTTACAAAACTTATGACCTTCACCATTTCTATTATAATATACGTCATCTACATATCCCTTCTCATTATTTCTTAGAAATGTACTCGAATCTTTAAATATTTGTTCAGTTCTAACCTTATCTTTTAATGGAATTACCTTACCTATAATAACATCATTTGAATCTAAGAATGTATTTTTTTTGACCATTCCATTTTCATCTATTTTATCATAAGACCCTGGCTTCATTCCCTTGGTAATTTTTTTATCTGGATTCATAAATCTTTCATGATGACCAGACGATTGTATTTTCTTTTCTTCGTCCTTATATGTTCTATAAAATATTGACCTAAATAAACCTCTATCAATTGCTGATTTATTATATATAATAGAATCTTCTTGGTTATATCCAGTATAAGAACCAATAGCTACTATTACATTCATTCCATTAGGAATATCGTGCGTAGGTAACATGCGACCTACACTAGTATCTACAAGTGGTTTAGCAGTATAATATAATACATGACCCATTGTATCCATTCTTTTTCTGAAATTAGAAGCATAAATACCCATTGCTTGTTTACCCATTGCAGATTGATATGTATTTCTCGGCGATTGATTATGATTTGAAAATGGAATGTGCGAAGCCAATATACCTAAAATTGAACATGGATGGATTTCACAATAATTATATTGATTATTTTTATCTTTTAAATAACTCTGGTCCATTGCTATTAGAGAATACCAAGCTTCTTCATTGTCTATATATTCTATAACACCTTCTTCTATCTCTGTATTTTCACCGTGATAAGATAGTTTATTTGCAGTATTTAATGAACCTAATATGAGATTATCCCATTTATATATTGATTTGTTTATTTTATTTACATGTTCTTTTGTTATTCTAAGAGATTTATTATCTACTATATATAACGGTCTACAACATCTACCAGCATCTGTATATATATTTATTTCATTCATTTTTTTATTAAAAGATATTGAAGTATAAATATTAATAACCGCTACTCTTTTCAAATGAACTAGTTTATTATATAATCCTAGTGCATTATCATGAATGCCTATTAAACTACCATTTACAAATACCTTAGTATTATCTAATTCATTTACATCGATATCTTCTATTTTTTTTATGTTATTTTCTTCTAATACATTTATAATTGGTTCTATAGATGATCCTATAGTAATGTGTGCTCCCAATGATAAATTTTTAACTAAACCAACTGAACCACCTTCCGGAGTTTCACATGGACATATAATACCCCATTGTGTACAATGTAGTTTTCTAGGAGCTACTAATTTACCAGTTTTCTCTGTAGGAGTATTTACACGTCTCATGTGTGATAATGTACTAATATATGTCAATCTACTTAATACTTGTGCTATACCTACTCTACTCATAGTAGATTTTATTCCCCAATTACCAGTAGCTAAACCATATTTTAATCCAGATTCAATAGTAGTTGATTTTAATATTTTATATAAATTAGTACCATTAATTACATCTTCTATTTGATTTGTATTTTTCCAAGGGCCACTATTTAATTCTTTCATAATAGAGTTTCTCATATCCTTTACTAATTTTGTAAAATATTGTCTAAATAATACAGCCATTAAATACCCTGAGGTTTCAATTCGTTTATTACAATATGAATCTCTATCATCAAATGGTAATCTATTAAATACACATTTTATTAATTTATTAACCATATATCCAATATATATAGCTTTATTTCTAAATATTGGACCAATGTGTGGTAGGAAATCCCTTTCTATCATTCCTTTGAATAATTCAATTTTTCTTTCATTTGTTAATTTAATATCCTTTGGTTGACCCAATATAGATCCATTTTTAATTAAGAATAATATGGCTTCTTCTTGAGTTTTAATAAATGATCCATCTTCGATAGTTGGTTTTAACCAATTAATAATTTCCGTATCAGCAGAGTTAATATCATATAGTATATAATTAATAATTTCCTTATCAGTTAATATATTGAATGCCCTAAATATTATAAATAATGGTATATCTACACGTATATGTGGTAGAGATATTTTAATACATCTTCCACTTATAGTTTCTCGTGATAATAGTTTAATACTAATATTTTTTGGCGTATTAAATCCATCTAAACTACATGATTTAATTTCACAAGTATGTGAGTATTTACTACTAGACTTACTATTTTCAAAAACATGTGGTTTATTTTCTGTCATTTTTTCTTGCCCTACAATAACCTTTTCATTACCATTTATTATAAAATACCCCCCTAAATCATATCTACATTCATTGTCATATACTTCTTTATTATGTGTCTTTGTTAACATACAAAAGTTAGATTTTACCATAATAGGTATTTTACCTATACTAATATTTTTCAACTCTTTCTTTAATGACACAATTCTTTCTGAAAATGGGTCCTTAATTAATGTTACTGTCATATCAATATGAGATGGACATGAATATGATAAATTTCTAAGCCTTGCTTCTTGTGGATACATTACCTTAGTACTACCATCATTTTCATGTATAAGTGGTTTCGTATAATTAACATCCCCAAACTCTATACATATTTCATAAGCGTAATTGTTTTTATCTTCATTATAGCCATGATAAATAGATAATGGGTTGAATTGTTTTACAATGTTAGGTATCTTATCTGTCATAAAATCATTGTAAGAATCTAAATGATGTTTTACTAAATTTCTATAATCATCTTCTTTTAAATAGGATTCTATCAAATCCAAGGAGTTTTTATCAGTTATTTGATGACGTTTCATTTTATTGAATCTTAATAAATATAGTAAAATTCAATTTTGTATAAAATATATATAAAAAGTATCTTTAAACAAAAAAAAATGCTAATTAGTTATACTTAAGTGAAATTACAAAAACTATTAATATAAAAAATACAATTGTAATTACATAAATCATAATAGCACAATTAGATCTGGGAGATTTAAATCTTCTATTAAAATTATCAAATGTTTCTATATTATTATTTGTAAAATGTTCGGTATTAGATAATTCTTCTGATTCTTGAACATTTGTAAATGATTCGTCTTCGTCTTCGTCTTCGTCATGTACATGATCCTCTACATTATGTTCTTTTTTTAAAATATCTTCATACATGTCTTTCATATCTTTAATATTATTTTGAACTGGAGATCTATACAACTCTCTATCATCTAATTTATGTTCTAAATTAGTAGGAATAGACACATCTTGTATATACTCAATTATATCTGGACAATCAGTACCTCCACAATCCTTTCCATTTACTGTTTTATTTGCTTTTTGTTTACTTAAATCAAATACTTCTTTATTTGTAGGATTTATAATATCAAAAAATGCGTCCTTAGGGTGTGCTTGAATCCATTTTCTATAATTAGTCATAAATGGGTCATAATTTATTGAAATAGAAGTAGTTATTTCCGAAGACGATTGGAAGTTTTCAGAAATTGGTAACCCAGCATTTCTGATTCTTTCTATTACTGCATTTTGTAAAAAGGTTCTTATTTCTTCATTTTTTTTAGTTTTTTTGAACTTATCTAATACTTCACACACAGTCATATTATTCCTATTTAAATGTAAAACATCTGATCCATATCTAATTAAGTCTTGTATTGATTTTAAATTCTTCTTTTTAGCCATAACAGCTGAATGTAATGGTGTTTCTTTCATTTTATTTTCAGCATTTACATCTGCTCCAATATTTAATAATACTGCGACGACATCATAATCACCACTTCTAGTAGCTGAATGTAAAGGAGTATCGCCTATAGCATTTGTTAAACTAGTATCTGCACCATATTTAATTAGCATATGGGATAATACATGTTCTCCTAATAAATTACATAAATGTAAGGGGGTGTTTCCGTCTGTATTCTGATCATTTAATATGTCATTAGTTGTAGCATGTTTTACTATAAAAAGGGTAATTTTTTGCGAGTTATATGAAATAGCTTCATGTAATGGACAATTACCGGGATAACCCGTGAGTAATTTAGTTGTTAATAATTTATAGTCTTGTGTCCCATTATTCATAAATAACTCCTTAAAAGCATCTAAATCATCATCATGTATTATTTTAACCAAATTATAATCATCATACTTAGAAACTACATTAGAAAATACATCTGCTACATGATAAAAAGCCTCTGGACATACGTTGCGAGAACAAGTATCATTTACAACTGAAACTTTTACTCCAGCTCCTTGAATTTTATCTTTATTATTACCTAATAAACATAAATGATGAGGCTCTATTTGTTTACAATCAGCACTCATACCATCACAATTAGTCAATGATTTAATATTACCATTCGAGTCTCGTGTTTCCTTTACCTTAATATCCTTATAAAATTCCCATTCAGTTTCTCCTTTTGCTTTACCGTATAATAACTCATTGTTTTCATCACAACACTTAGAATAATTGCCTCCTTTAATATTGCATTTTTTTTTAAACTTCTGTTTAAAAGATTCAGCATTACCTTCATCATTATATTTTCTACCAGTAGCTGGATTTGTTCCATAATTTACATAAACATTTGAGTAAGGTTGTATTTCATGACACATTTTACCTATATTATCATTAAAACATTGATTTAATGGTTCTAAATATTCATCAAAAGGTTTAATAGTACTAGTTGTTGTCATATTTATATATTATATATATTTATTTTTTAGCAGATTTCATTAATTTAACTAAGTTTTTTTCAGCTATAGTAACATTATTTCTTGTATTTCTACCAACCGAATTAATATTTTGTCTTACATTGTTTGCTAAATTAGGGCCTCTTATATTTCTATATATTAAAATACCCGAAACTAAGATTAATAGTGAAAATAATACTATTCCTATTATAATTAATATTCTTTCAAATGAACTAACACCTCCTTTTTTATGTTCATGTTCATGTTCAATATTATATATTTTTTCAGCAACTGATTCTACTACATCATCTGGATCATATATATCTATAGGTTCCCCATTATAATTAGGCTTATACCCCAATGCTTCATAATTTTTTAATGTATTTTCATCAACATTTAAATCATATTCACACATCCTACTATCATCGAATGGAGAAGCAGTACCAGTAATTAACTTATTATTTTCATTATATAAACAAGGTCCTCTACTAGGATTACCACATAAATCTGTACTTATACTATCTTCAGTTTGACCAGCGATTGGAGCACACCCGTTTGAAATAATAGATGGACAAGGTGCTCTTACTTTTAATTTTAAATCTCCGTAATTTTCCATATATATTATAAAAATATTTTTATTCTAATTCTTCATTACAAATTGGACATTTTTTATTTGAAACGAACCAACTTTTACAACATTCTTCGCATAGTTGGTGCTTACACGATGTTTCCATACAAATATTATTATCAATATAACATATAGGGCATTTAAAATTATCTATTTCTTTTCTAATTAATGTATTCTTAAAATCCTTTAATCCAATTTCCACATTCCCTATTTCTTCAGAAAGATTTGTTAAATCTGAATAACTATCTTCTGCTGGTAATGGATTTATATTACTTAATATATTTAAAATATCATTTATAGAATCATCAGTAATTTCTATAATATTATCATTCCCATTAACATTTCCATTTATATTTAGTAGCGGTGTATTTCTTAAAAAGTCAAAAAATGAATTAGGAACTTGTGGTCTATAACAATTATTAACATGCTCTATATAATTATCAGCTTCAACTAAATTACTACATATTTCACATGGTATTAAATTAGCATATTCTTCTGGTCTTATTGCATTTACGCAAGACATTAAATGATTTTCTCTATCTTCTTCCTTAACTTTCTGTTTACAATTTTGACAAAGAAACTCCATTATAATCTAATAATTATTATGTAATATTTTTTAAGTAAGTAGATACGTATAAATATTTTTAAAATAATATTATTAAATAATATGTCGTCTAAAAAAATAGTTATAAAAGAACCATCTAAGATAACTAATAAAGAAAAAATAAAAAAAATAGACCCTAATATATTGGAATTTCTAGCCAATAAAGATAACCTAAAACAAATCTTTAATAAAAAAAAATCTTTAAAAAATGATTTTATAAAAGACAAAATTATGAAAAATGTTTTAAAAAGAAATAAATCGATAGTTAGACAAAAAAGAAAAAATACATCAAAAAGACTTAAAATAGATGAAATAGATCTAATGATAGGTCATTTATTTGAATTAAATAGAAATAATGATTATCTAAATATTAAATTATTTCTTAAAAATAATAGAAGACAAAAATGTTTAAAAATATTAAACAAATTAAATATTAATTGTAATTCTAATGCTCCATTACCCATAATTAAAAATATTATATTCAATATGAGTTTTAACGATATAAGAGTAATACACAAATAATATATATGTCAGAGTGTAGCGTCTGTTTAGAAGATATTAATACTTCTTTAGAAGAACTAGAACTAGAACTAGAATGTGGTCATATATTTCATAAAAAATGTATAGTTAATCTAATAAAATTAAGTTGTCCATTATGTAGACATCCTATAAATGTAAAAAAAATATTTAATATAAATGATAAAATATGTAATAATGATTGTTCACATTATGGATTTGGTTATGCACCATGTGTAATAGATGGACCATGCCGATTCTGTACGGGAAAACCTTTACATGTTTATCTTAAAAATCTATAAAGCATATTTTAATCCAGCACATCCCGATTTTATAGATAATATATTATATGATACTACATGTATATTTACATCAAAGGTTAAACTATTTGACCCAGTTAAATTAGGTATATTATAATTAAGTAATAAATCTACATCACCTACATTACTAAAATTACATGCCCCACTTGGTTGATAATCTAATGGATCTAATGAGAATGAATAAACATATATACCACGTTTGTTATTTTTTTTAAAATAGTTATATGTTTGATGATGTTCGTAAAATATATTATCCTTATATTTTCTAATAATATCATTACCATTAAATTGTATTTTGGCACCACTTATTATTTCTTGTTTCAAATTACCTATTTTAAAGTCTGTCTCATGATCCGAATTATTTATAGTATAAAATGGTTCTCTACTATTAGATAAATCATAATATGAATCTAATTCTAAATAATCAGCACTATAGGGTGGGGTATTCTCATATTGCCAAGCAGTATAATTATTCCAATCATTTATGTTTTTAGCATCAGATCTTTTAGGTATAAATACTAAATATTTAACTAAATTATCAACGAATATGGTGCTTGTTGAAGAAGAATTAGAATTATCAGATACATTGTTTTCTAAATAAGTATGATGTTCTATTAAATATTCATGGGCGTATAAACAAAATCTAGATCTATCTGAATCATCTAGAAAAACATAATCCAATTCCAATGACATGTCTAAATCTAAATTAGTTAAAGTTCTAGTAGAACCATCCGTTGATACTATTGATGTATCTAATATAAAATTTTGAATACCTAACGTAGAATCATTAGATGTATTACATTTTACTCTTTTTCCAAATGAATTAGTATTACTAGTATTTACGTCAATAACAGTATATAAATCATAAATAGGTGCTAAAGTTAATTCTATCTGTATTTTACTATATTGTATAGCTAAAAGCGGTAAAGCTAGATTATTTTTAGTACTAAACCAGAAAGGTAATTTAACTCTATATTTTTTACCTACAATAGATGGAGTAGTAGTATTAATATTAGCACTACTACTCCCTATATCAATAATATTAAATCCACTAGCGTTATATTTATCATACTGATTACCAGAGGAAATATGTGGATATTGCCCATTTTGTCCTTCACCATATTCTGGTTCATATAATTCCTTAACATTTCCAGTCATTTTATCAAATACTTTTTTCTCTTCATTACTCAAATATAATTCATAATATATATTTAGCCATTCGGAATATAATGTATCTATTTTGTGTCCATCTATTATAATAGATGCAGATTTTATAAGATTTGTACCTATGTTCTTTATCCATTTAAAATTATATGTATAACTAGTATTTTCCTTTATTCCAGAATAAATAGAAGGTAATGTAAAATTAAAATATATACCATTCAATAGATCAGCATGTCTAGGTATGTCATATAAAATAGTAGTATTTTCGGTTTTACTTAACCCTTTTTTATCTATAGATTCCGTAATTGATTCAATAGAAAAATTAGTATATTTTCTATATACAGCTTTAAAAAATGATATTTCTGGATTTGTAATCAAATAATTATTATATTTTGAATTAATTAATATTAGTAATCCACCAGTCATATTAATATATATATAGATATCTTAAACTCTATAAATATTTAAAAATTAAATATTTAAATATTATATTATGGGAAATTACTTATCTAATTCTCGATTATTTAAAAAAAAAGAGTCTATAATATTTACTAATAGTTCTTTATTATTACCATTATCAGATCATGATAATATATTAGAAAGAATAGAAAACTTAGAACGAAATGTTAAATTATTATCTGAAGATATACATATTATTAATAATCATCTATTAAACCACCAGTCATCGTCTAAATAGGGGGGGACTACACCAGTATCACTACACCTATCCTTAGATGGACCAGCCTTAACTATTTTATCAATTGCTTTATAATCTAACGCATAATTAAAATATCTAAATTTAGACATATAACCATCAAATCCACCAAATAAATTAATCCACAAGTTGCCATAATTTTGCCTTGGTAAACTAGTTAATTCTTTTCTTTTTTTAAGATAACCATTTATATATACATCCATATATTTAGTATTTAATACTAATACCAATGATATCCATTTTTTAATTGGGATATTTTCTATATCTACATGATCTAGTATATCATCAAATGTATTCATGTATATGCGAAAAGCATTCTTATTTGGATGTATCCAAACACCTGGTGCTCTATTTGGATATGAACTTTTATTACCTTTATGGAAAACATGTTTCCATTTACCGTATTGGTATTGTAAATTATCAATTAAAATCCAGCACGAATAAGTAAATTGAGCCCCATCCTTATTATCTGAACGATATAATGTGATTGCTCCTTCTTGACTAGGGTCTTGTATTATAGTTAAACTATTTTTACAGTTTTTCGAATCCTTAATAATATATGGATTGTCCATTTTTTCTAAATAACGTTTTCTTATACTTTTACCAATCATAAATAATATTAAATATAACAACCCAGCTATCAATACTATTTTTAGTATTTGTATATAAGTATTTCCACCTTTCATATTATTTCGCATTTTATTTCCAAGTAATTTAGTGGCATCCGTTGTACTACTTCCTAAAGAACTAGCAGAAGATATAGTCTTAGTTCCTAAACTCTTAACAGAGTTAGATGCTTTACTTCCGAATGTTTTAGTAACATCTACAGCACTACTGCCAAAACTTTTTACAGTATTAGTTGCTTTACTTCCTAATTTGGAAAATCTATCCATAGAATAATCAGACATTATATAAATATAAAATATAAAAAAATAAGAGATTACATTTAAATTGTTGGACCTTTTTTGTATGTTTTTCTAATAGTAGATAATGATAAAATAGCGCTTGAATAGGTAACATTAGATAAATAACCATTAAACCCACCATTCTGACATACGTATAAATCATCTACAGAAGTTATAGGATGACCATTTAATATACAACTTTTTTTAAGATCTCCATCTAAATAAACATCTATAGAATTTCCTCCTAATGCTATATCAACATATACCCATGTTTGAAGAGGGAAAAATGGTACATCGCAATAGCTCGACATTACTTGACTATGAGCTAAATTATCTGATTTATCTGATTTATCTGATTTATCTGATGTATTTGAATTATGATTATCAAACGTATCTCCGTAAGAACATCTTTCACCATTATAATTTGTTTCTACGCCTAATTGGACTCTAAGAGTATTATTTCTTTTTAATAACCATACGCCTGGATTACTTTGATTATAATGATTATCTGGTGTATTATCCGCATTATTTAATGGTGAATTATTATACACTTTTCCTTTATACATTATACATTTATCTTCATTATATCTATAATTATAATCAGAAACATATATCCAAAATCCAATAGTATATTCATTGCCTATCGTAGAAACTGGCAATGAACCATTTGATATCCTTTTTGGTGTTTTACCATCGGTTAATCCCTTAATAATAGTTACAGTTCTAGTTTTAATAGACCTATAATGTGACGAATATAAATATCCGAGTACGCTTCCTACTGTAATTAATATAATTATAACAACTACTACAATAATAATAATAGCTCTAGAACCTCCAAATTGTTTTACTTTAACCATATTTAATATAATTCAAGAAAATATATTTACTTAATTAATTAATTATTTTTTATAATGTTTATTGTAATAATAATCAGAATACGTTTCTAATTTTTTTTTAAATATATGCTTTGACCTATTTTTAATATATTTCTCTTTAATTTCTTTTGATGTCAATGCAATGTTAAAATATTCTACTAATCCTATATATCCATTAAAATTATTATTAGGCTGTCCTATATACATCATTCTATCAGATATCCAAGGAATACTAGGTAAATAAGTTCCACCAATGTTATCTCCATTTAAATAAACTACAACATATCTATCATCTACAGTTACTACAATATTTTCCCATTTCTGATAATTACATGCTCTTATATCATTGTTATAGTAAATTTTTTTATAATTACCATCTCTATAACCTACCTTTACACGTACTATATTATCTTTAGGTATGTAATACACGTTAGGTGCTCCAAAATGTGATATAATTCCTTTTTCAAATTTATAATTAGTGTTCCAATTTGAATTTTCTGGAAGATTATTTATATATAACCAAAATGATAATGTATATTTAGTTCCAGTTTTAGATTCTGGTAATAATTTATAATTATAATGCTTTGTCACATCATCTACTAAAAATACAACCTTGTCTTCAATAACAGAATGATAATAATCTGTACTACGGGTTAATACTACAATAAGTACTATTATTAATATTATAGACAAAATAACAAGACCTATTTTCAATTTTTTATCCATATATTATAACTAAATATTATTTTGCTATTGTATATACATTTTTATCATTCAATTTTTTAGGATAATATTCATATACCTTTAGTTCTCCAGCATAAGTATTGGGATAATGAATATATAATGGACCTTTATTAATTACGGGCGTACCTTTTACAGTATATATTTTCTTTAATATGCCATTATAATACATATTAATAGTATTATTATTAATTACAAATGTTAATGTAACCTCTGTCTTAACTGGAATATCTTCAATGTCAAAATATTGTAGAGTATATCTATTTCCATGTTCTATAGGCTCTTTTCCACTATTCTTATTTATACTTGAATAAGGAGCTGCTTCCGTATCTGGACAATAATCGTAATTATATTCGGTTTCAATCGCAAATCTTAGATTATTAGTATTAGGATGTAACCATAATCCAGGATTTTGTTTAGGAATATCTGCTACCAATTCATCCCAACCATCATTCATTTCATCTATATATTTATAATTTAAATATTTGTCATCTAGGGCATTACCTTTATGAAAAATATGTCTCCACCCACCATAATTCTCGTAAAAATTATCTATAAATATAGTAAAATTAATAGTATAATTGACATAATCTAATGGTTGTGGTATTTCGCAATTTGGAAAAACAGACATTTCTGATGTAGTTATATTTTCCATTTTGAATCCTACTTTATAATGTTCACTTGAACTACCTTTTTTAACAAAATAATAAATCAATAATGATATTAAAATAACAAATGAGATGACTATCAATATTATTTTAAACCTTTTATTATAAATAAAACTATTATCTGTTATATCCATTATATTAATCTAACAAAATTATTTTAAATAATTTTCAATTGCTATCTTATTTTTATAGCAATTGGTACATAGTAATTGCATATTTTCAAAACTGTCTTCCCCTCCCATTGTAAATGGTGTTTTATAATCTATATTGTAATTATTATTATTTAATTGTCCGCCACACATAGAACAATTCCATTCTTGTTTTAATACTAATATCTTAACACATTTCTTATGATAGTCATTCAATCTATTGTTATTATTAGTAAGATGTTTAATTTGTCTTAAAAATTGAAATTCTTCTATAATATTTTTATTCAAAATACGATTATCTGTATTTAATACATTGAAAAACTCTTTAAAAATACGTTTCCTTAGAATATATAATAGTAAAAATGCAAATAAAAATCCTATAAAACGTGATTTAAACAATTCTATTATACCATATGCTTGAAAAATAGATCTATAATAGTATGTATAAACTAAAAATATAATTATAATAACCACTTCTATCATATAAATAATATAATAAATTATTCTTGCTTAGTATCTATACTTCTAATTAACCCTTGTAAAAAATCATTATTTCTAACAACAAATATTAAATTAGGCAAATAGTGTTTATTAAAAGTATTATAATTAGTTCTTAATTGTACTTTATATTTTTGGGCGCAACTTCCTAAAAATATACTCATTAAGAAATAAGGTATATAAATATTTACAATAAATACACCTAATACAAATGATGGTATAACACCATCTAATGAACTCATTATATCTAAATAAAATTTCTTACTAATTAATAATTTATAATTAAATCCTATAAACATTCCTATAATATTTAAACTACCCCAATTAGTAAATACACCTACCAAAAAACTAATAATATTTAAAAATTTATCTAAATCATATTCTATTAATCTATTTTCAGAATTTTCTAAAAATACTGGTTCATCTCTTTCATCATCACTAGATTCATTGTTTAATTCATTTTCTAAATCAATATTAGATTCTGATGTATGACTCATATTAAATAATAAATTATTTATCGCTTTAAATTATTTTTTTTAGTTTTTCTATTAAATCTTTTTTTAGTTTTTTTACTACCACCTTTTTTTGTTGTATGTCTATATTTCTTCATATGGTTATTAGATGTTCTATAACAATTACTACCATATTTACATGTAGGTCTACTGTTTATACTAGTTGTTTTATTAAATCTATTAAATGTATGGCGATTAGATCTAATTTGTGTATTAGTCCTTTTAAATTTATCTATCTCTTCTATCATTTTAACTGGAAAAGATAATCCATTAATAAAATTAGTTGGTAGAGGAGCTATATCCCCAGTTTGTAACTGCCATAAAATATTTTTTGCGGTTTGTTTTTGTTTACTATTTAAAGTAGCTATTTCTTGCCTCCAATTATTTAAAAAATATTTCTTTGTACTATATATTTCTAATTTATTAAATAATTGTATTATCTCATATTGATTAGATGAATTATATATAGTACTTATATATTCTAATATATCGTATATTTCCCCCATTATAATAATAATTTATATTATTATTTCCCACGTTTTTTAAATAATAAAACCGATAGTATTACAATAATAAGTATTAAAATAACTATAACTATTATAAACGCACTAATATGTTTCTTTTTAGTTAATCCGGTATTATTTTGAAAATATTCTATATTATTATTTTTATATTGATCTCTATACACCTCTGTATATATCGAAATAGCTTCTGAATAAGATAGTATAGGTTTCCCTAATAACTCATTTACTTTATTATGCATATCTACTGTCCAATTAAAAAGATGCATTTTTGAATCTAATTTTATAGGTATTTCATTTAAATGAATATTATAATTTCTTCTACACGATCCACAAGGTAATGTATATCTAATATTGTAAAAAAAATTGTAATAATGTTTTCTATCTTCATTAGAAGGATTATCTGGATAGTTTATAGCTAATGTATGTATATAAAACCACATTTTGGGACCCCATAATTCAGGATTCATATAATATATAAATATAAAATTTTTAATCACTTAAAAAAGATAAATGAATTATTAATAACAGATTATGTACTGTGGTAATTGTGGAGAATATGGTCATATTTATAGACGTTGTTTAAAACCTATTACAAGCTATGGGATTATTTTATATAAATTAATAGATAATAAATATCATTATCTAATGATAAGAAGACGACATACATTAGGTTATGTTGAGTTTATTAGAGGTAAATATAATCTTGAAAACTATAAATATATATTTAATATTTTTAAGATTATGACGAAGGAAGAAAGAGAAAAGGTATTAATTTATGATTTTGATAAATTATGGAGTGAATTATGGATGAATAAAAATAACAAACAATATAAATCGGAATATACAAAATCTAAGGAAAAATTTAATAAGCTTAAAAATGGAATTTTATCTCAAAATACTAAAATAGATTTATATTATATAAATAAACAATCAGAATATTTATATATAGAACCCGAATGGGGATTTCCTAAGGGTCGTAGAAATATTCGTGAAACCGATTTAGAATGTGCTACTAGAGAATGCCAAGAAGAAACAGGTATTAATAAAAATAAGTTCTCAATAAAAAATAAGATATTTAGTGAAACATTTTTAGGAACAAATAATATAAAATATCGTCATGTATACTATATAGCTAAATATATTTCAGATGAAGAAGTAGTATTAGATAAAACTAATTTTACACAAATATCAGAAATAAGTGCAGTAAGATGGATGAATTTAGAAGACGCACTTGATAATATTCGCCCATATAATAATGAAAAAAAAATATTAATTAAAGATGTAGAAAAATATATGATTGAAAATAATATTGAATAATTATTAATCAACGGTAACAACTTTTGCCAAATTCCTTGGATAATCTGGATTATGACCTTTTAATAACGCCATTTCATAAGCAATAATTTGTAAGGGAATTATTGATAGTATGCTTCCTAAATTTTTAATCTTAGGTATTTTAATTAAATTTTTAATATTAATTTCTAAATTAGAAATTACTATACAATTTGCGCCTCTAGATTTTACTTCCTCTAAGGTACTCATCATGAAATCTTTATAAATATCATCCATAATAAATAATATGATAGGTGTTCCATCTTCTATAAGTGAAAAAGGTCCATGTTTCAAACTCCCTCCAGAAAATGCTTCTGCGTGAATATAACCTATTTCTTTTAATTTAAGTGCTCCTTCTCTAGCAATAGGTTCAAATATATTTTTACCTAATAGAAAACATGAATTATGTGGTACAAGTTCTTTTGCAATTTGCTTAAATTGTTCTATATTTGTTAGTACATTCTCTATATGTGATGATATATATTGTAATTCATGTATTGTTTCATTACTAAAGCTATCACACTTATTATTTCTTTCTTGAAACCAGAGAGATAGTAAAGTCAATGCTATTTGTTGGCATACAAAAGATTTAGTAGATGCTACCGAAACTTCCCTACCAGCATTGAGAGACATTCTACAATCTGAATCCCTTGAAATAAGACTATCTACCACATTTACTATTCCTATTATTGGTATGTTTAATGGTTTAACCTTTACCATACATCTATGAACATCCTTAGTTTCCCCAGATTGAGAAAGTACTACAAATATACAATTATTTGTGTCATCTATTTCATATATTTCAAATTCAGAAGCGTCTATTATTTTTACATTTTTAAAAATATTATTACGTTTTATAATATAAGACCCCCATAATCCAGCATTTAATGAGGTTCCACATCCTAAAATAATTAACTCATTTCTATTTTCTAGTAATTTAATACTTTTTGATAATCCATTTAATGTAATCCTTCCTTCTGAAATCCTTGTTCCATAATTTAATGTTTTCTGAACTGATATAGGTTGTTCAATTATCTCTTTTATCATCCAAAAAGAAAATGGATACGGTGTTTTTTGAACGCATACTTCTTGTTGAGATAATATTTTTCTAGTCTTAAAAAACTCAGATATTGAACTGACTCCACCGTTAACATTATTTACATTTTCACTATTTATTTCAATAAGTTCTCCCTCATCTAACGATATAATCCTTGAACACATATTACCAAACACATTAATCTCAGATCCCACAATAATACCAGCTTCGGTTTTACCTAGTAATAGTGGGCTACCATATTTTGAAATAAATAAACTATTAGGCTTATCCTTAATCATAACTACTAACCCCCAACTACCTTCTAATTCGCTTATAGCTTTCTTAAACGCATCAAATGGTGAGTATTCTTTTTCCAAATAAAATGAAATAAGGTTAGAAATTATTTCAGTATCAGTTTCACTATTGAAACTAAACCCATCTTTAATCAAGCGATTTTTTAATGATAAATAATTAGTTATAATACCATTATGAACAAGTGATACCCTATTCTTAAAATCAATATGTGGATGGGCATTTATGTTAGTTCTTGAACCATGTGTAGCCCATCTAGTATGAGCTATACCAATATTTGATTCTGGTAAATTTATATTTTCTCGTAATTTTGAGATAGCTTGTTCTGTATTAGTTGACGCATATTTTTGTATCTCAAAACAATCATCTTTTATAATACATATTCCACAAGAATCATATCCTCTATTTTGTAGTTGGTTTAAACCTTCCAACAAAATATTTATTTGATCTTTACAATTTAAACAAGATATTATACCACACATATAAATATATATATAAATATATATATAAATATATAAATATATGATAAGAAAATTAACTAAATACGACTATAATAAAAATTTTAATAATCTTCTTTCTCAATTAACTGAGTCTCCTATAGGAACAAATGAACAATTCATAGAACAGTTTAATAATCTTAATGATAGTGATATACATTTAGTTATTGAAATGAATAATAAAATTATAGCATATGGTGTACTTATTATTGATTTCAAATTTTATAGGAACTTTAAAAATATAGGCCATATAGAAGACATAATTATTGATAAAAATTATAGAAAACAAGGATTAGCAACACAAATCATTTCTAAACTTTTAGAATATGGTGAACGTGCAAATTGTTATAAATATATTCTTAATTGTCAAAATGAGTATATAAACTTTTATAAAAAATTAGATTTTAAGGAAAAAGACATCACAATGATAAAATATATTTAAAATAGTAACTATCTATAGAAAATAATATTGAATAATTTTTCTAGTTATATTGTAATGAAGCGTACAAAAAAAATATCTGAAATAGATAGATTAGATAATGATAGTCTTAAAAAAGAAGCAGATAAATTAATTAAACTTAAAAATGAGAGCAAAAGTCAGATAGAAATAAATGAGTTTGATATTAAGTTAGATGAAATTAAGAAAATTATAGATAAAAGAGTTGCATTAAGTGATGATAATTCGTTATATGATGATAAATCACCTTTCAACTATTATCCAGATTATAGAGATAAAAACTTTAATAAAAAAATATATTACAAAAAGGAGTTCTATATAAATAAAATACCAAAAATATCAGATGGTGAATTACTAGATGAAGATAAAATAGATAAAATAGCAAAATCTAAATGTACTGGTTTTAAATTAAATTACAACCAAAAGTTTTTGAAAACGTTTCTCTCTAGTAATACTCCATATAAAAGTTTATTATTATTCCATGGTACTGGTGTAGGAAAAACATGTTCAAGTATATCTATTGCTGAACAATTTTCAGAAGAATTAGAAAAATATAATAAAAAAATATTCATTCTTCTAAATCCTAGTATAAAGGAAAATTTCAAAAAGAATATTTTCAATATCGGTAAAGTAAGAACAAAGAAGATAAAAGAACAATGTCTAGGCGATAAATATTATAAAAAAATAAAAACCTATAAAAATCTAGATGATTTGAAAGCAAAAGTAGATAGAAGAATCGCAAATAAATATATATTCACTGGTTATCAAGCATTTGCCAATAGAGTTAACAGATTAAAGGAAAATATACAAAAAATGTACCCAGATAATTCAGAATATAAAATTAATGAAAAAATAAAAGATTATTTTTCAAATTGTGTCATGATTATAGATGAAGCACATAATATTAAAGAAGAGGGTAGTAATGAAAAGATATTACCACCTATATTGAATGATATAGTTAAAAATGCTGAAAATATGAAACTTATTTTATTAACAGCTACACCCATGTTTAATTCTCCATTAGAAATATTATACTTACTAAATCTTCTATTAATAAATGACAAAAGAGCTCCAATAGATGAAAAAGATATATTTGATGGTACTAATATTACTGAAGAGGGTAAAAAAATATTAATTCATAAATCTAGGGGGTTAGTATCATATTTACGAGGAGAAAATCCTCTAGTATTCCCAATACAATTATTTCCTAAAAACACGATTAAAAAAGAGAATATGCCTGAAATAACATATAATAAAGAACGAATTAAGGAAAAAATAGAACATTTACAAATAGTCCCATGTGTTATGGAAAACCATCAACTAGATGTATATAATGAAGTTGAAAAAGAAGGATTTGGAGCTTTTGAATCCGTAGGTATAAGTGTATCTAATATAGCGTTCCCAGGTGATTTATCTGTTCAATCATATAAAACTATGATTAGTAATGAAGGATTTTTTACACATTTTAGGAAAACACGCGTTATGAAAAAACTGGAAATAGAACCAGTAATTGATAGATCATTAGATATATTAGATTATAAGAATATTGGTAATTATTCTTCTAAAATTAAGACTATTTTAGAAAATATTAATAATAGTGAAGGTATAATTTTTATATATTCTAGATTTGTTTGGGCTGGAATAGTTCCTTTAGCTTTAGCATTAGAATATAATGGTTTTACTAATGTAAATGGTAATTTATTATCAGTATCAGATAGTAAGAAGAAAGATATTAAAAATATAAAAACACGTGAAGGTACATTTCCAGCTAAATATATGATTATATCTGGAGATGCCGATTTATCTAGTAATGTTTATTATAATTATATAAAACGTGAAAGTGAAAATAAAAATGGAGAACGTGTAAAAGTGATTTTAGGTAGTGAAAGCGCCGCTGAAGGATTAGATTTTAAATATATTAGAGAAGTACATGTATTAGATCCATGGCACCATTTAAATAAAATAGAACAAGTAAAAGGTAGAGGTATTAGATATTGTTCACATATTGATTTACCATTAGCATTTAGAAATGTATCTGTATTTCTGTATGCTTCAGTAAAGAGTTTGATTCCTAAAAACGATCCAGAAACTATAGATTTAAAAATATATCGTGAAGCTGAAATAAAAGATAAACATATGGCCAATGTAGAATATATTTTAAAAACAAACTCTGTTGATTGTAGCTTGAATCTACATGGTAATAAATTTATTGGAGAAGAGTTTAGTAAAAAAATTATGATGAAAAACTCCAAAAATGAAACAATTATGGTTAAATTAGAAGATACAGATGGAAGTAAATTATGTAATTATAAAAAATGTGATTTTAAATGTAATCCAAACTTACCAGAAAATATTAATGAAACAAAATTAGATATAGATACTTTTGATATAGAAATGATTAAAGATAATCTATTAGAAGTGGTTGAAGTTATAAAAAATATGTATCAAGAAGATTCTATATTTTCATTGAAAGATATAGAAAGTGATCTCACTATAAAGGATATATTCAATAAACAATTAGTATATATGGCATTAACGTATATGATTGAAAATAAAATAGAACTAAGCGATAAGTTTGATAATGAAGGTACATTAGAATACAATGGTGGCTATTATATTTTTAGAGCGAATCATTTTGATAAAAATAAATTGAGTTCAAGAGATATTAGAAGTCCTTTGTATATTAAAGAATTAGAGATAGATATAAATAATAATTTAAGTCTGTTTTCCGAAAAGTCTGTTAAAAAATTGACATATGACATACCTCCACCAGCAGATTTATTATTAAAATTAAATGATGCTATAAAATTATATAGATATTTTGATTATTTTCCGTTAGTGTTTAAGGAAACATTATTACAATACATAATTCGCGAACTTATTAAAAATCCAGATATCGTTAAAAAGAAATCGAATGAAACATATGAAAGTGAAAACGAAATAGTACAGACAATTTATAATTCATCAAAAGACTTATTATTATATTATAAAAAACACGTATATTATGGAGATGTTACCTATAAAGATGTTAGTAACAAACTATATGGATATTATATAGCCGATAATAAAAAAATTAAAATAGTACGGTTTGAATATGACGAAAATGAATTTGATTTAGCACCAGAGAAAGAAAGCAAATTAGTTATGGGGCTTTTTGATAAAAAACAGAAAAATAGTAAATTAAAGGCAAATGATATTATTGGATATTTAGAAGAAAAAGGTAAAGATATTGTTTTAAAAATTAGAGATAAACGTTATGAAAAAAAGGAGGATAGTAAGAGAACAAAAAAAACTGGTAGCATATGTGGTAATGAAGGTATGAAAAAAGATACTATTGTTGATTATTTAAAAGGATTAGATATTTCAGTCAATGAAAGTTATGATAAAAAATATTTGTGTAATTTTTTGGAAAAAAACTTAATTAAAAAAGAAGCAGAAGCTAGAATTCCTAGGAAAAAGGATACACAACTAACACCAGATGAAGAAAAGTTTAAATTAACTAAATTTTATTATAAATTAGAAGAAGCTATAATATATAAAATAGGAGAAAAAAAATAACAATTGAAATTGAAATAAAGAAATAATTATATTTTATAATAATAATGGAAACTTCTAATATCTATTCATACATTAATTTATCAAAAACAATAGGTTTATTACCTAGAGAATTAAATAATGATATAGATGCTACAATATTATATAAATTAAAAGAAGAAATAGAAGGAAAATGTATTAGTGAAGGATATGTAATGCCTCATACTTTATCTATTATAAATAGAAGTTTAGGACAAGCATTAGTTAGTCATTTTAACGGAAATGTTATATATAATATAAATTATTCAGTCAAAGTATGTAATCCATTAGAAGGAAATATAATTGAAGCTACGGTTGTAAATGTTAATAAAATGGGAGCAATGGCCAATTCTGGTCAAGATGGTATTCTTCCACTAAATATATTATTAGCAAAACAACATCATATTGATAATGAAACATTTGAATCATTAAAGGAAGGTAATAAAATTATGATTAAGGTATTAGGTAAACGATTTGATAGTGGTGAGGATCAAATTTCAGTAATAGGATTGCTAGAAAAAAAATTATAAGTAAATAATTATCTATTTATATTTTATATTAATGAAAACCAGAAAGGCTAAAAAAGTACCTAAATATAAATCAAAAAGACGGAAACAATCTAAAAAAGCTAAGAGAGTAGAAAACCCTATTGTATCTATAAAACAAAAGGGAAATGTTAAAGAATATATAGTACGTAAGATAATGAGCGATGATGAAATAGCAAGTAAAATTGCAGATTATTTTGATGAAAGTGATTTTAGAGTATGTTTGCGTAGTGACGCGGACGTTTATCACATTGAAAATGGGGAAAAGAAATTATTAATACGTTTTAGAAAAAATGTATTAGATAAAAAATTATGTACATTAGGTATAGAATGTCTTAAAAAAGCCGCTATGAAAAAACACGATAATCGTGGAGCGGCGGCGGGACCATTAGATCCTAAAAAAATGCCAGCATATGCTAATGATCCATCTAAATGGATAAATGCTAGTAAGTTTCGTATATTACAATACGAGAGCCAAGAATCTGGTAATACTGTCAATAATAGTTTAGGTAATTCAACAATGAGTAATATAATAGGTTACTTTGATAAACCAGATAGAAATATTAAAGTGAATGCTCCACAGTGTAGAACTACTGCATTTACTTCGCAACAAGTAGAAAAATGGAATAAAGTTATTCCATTAATACAAAATATAGATAAACAATTCAAAAGATTAATACCAGATAGATATAGAGTTCAGTATAAAAGAGCACATCAAACACCCTATGTCATAAAAGGTACTTCGTTTAGTACGGTTACAATTAATTACAATTGGAGAACCGCATTACATACAGATAAAGGGGATTTACCAGAAGGATTTGGTAATTTAGTGGTATTAGAGGAAGGTAAATATACTGGAGGATGTACTGGGTTTCCACAATTTGGAGTGTGCGCTGATGTACGGCATGGGGATTTCTTAGGTATGGATGTTCATGAATGGCATGCAAATACGCCTTTAAAAGGTATTACAGATGATTTTACTAGATTATCTATGGTGTGTTATTTACGTGATAAAATGATTCGTTGTAAGGGCGATAAAACCCCGAATTAAATAAAATATTTTTTTATTTTTTATTTTTTTAT
>CEUZ01152351.1_pt1 | contig 37565 bp, 32 predicted proteins | sample 361511 | NCBI WGS metagenome assembly CEUZ01 (sample SAMEA2622822, study PRJEB7988) | marine metagenome | biome: marine biome (ENVO:00000447); feature: surface water layer (ENVO:00002042); material: "saline water (ENVO:00002010), including plankton (ENVO:xxxxxxxx)" | depth 5 m | reverse complement strand
ATGTCGTCGATGCCTTCAAGGCGTCGTGACCCAACGCCAGTGAGATCGAAAACCGCGTCATCGGTAAAGATTTGCCTTAATCGGTCCCAATTTCGGTCGTCGATAGCGTCACCGTAACGTCCGGGAAGTTCGTGAAGTTCCAATCGGTCAGCAAGCTCAATGTCCATGTCGAGATGCTAGACCGGCCGGGCGAGGCGTTGTTCCACATTAAGCACTATGGATCAGGGGGAAGACCTCTTCGTCGGTTATGGCGTCGCCCGCTTTCAAGATGGTGTCTTGATCGCGAATTATTGGATCTGCGCCAGTCTTCGGATCCCAAAAAGCATCATCTCCGAGCCAGCGCCATGAAATCGCGGCACGACGGTGGCTGCCGTCGTTCGGTCCGCTTCGGTGAACGGTTCTGAAATCGAACACCAGAACGTCTCCAGGAACTACGTCGAAAGAAAGGATTTCGTACAGGTCGGGGTGGTCCTCAAAGGCCGGGCACTCGTCCTCGAAAGAGTCAATGTGCTCGGCAAGGCCCTTCCAAAGGGCTTGCTCGACCTCTGTCGAAGGGAGGCCCTCCAGAGCTGGGTATTCGGGTTTGAAGGTACGGCCCCAAAGGTGAGAGCCTCGAACAAATTGGAGAGCGCTTGATTGGGCGTTGGCGTCAGTGAGAGCTAACCAAGTTGAACAAATTTGAGAACCGTCCACTGCCCAATAAGGTCGATCCTGATGCCAAACGAACTGTTCTTGTGTGCCTGGCTCCTTCACGAACACATGGTCGTAATAGAGATGAATTTTGCTTGATCCTGTTGCCGTAGCTGCTGAAATTGCGAGGCCGCATTCCCGGGCGTAGCGACGAAAATCCTGATGAGTCGGATGCAGGTAGCGATCTTGAAAGAACCTTCCTGACGCTGTTTGAGTCGTCATGGATCCTCCGAAACGACCGGGCGACTCTATGAGTCGGTCGACTGACTCGAGAATTTCAGCTACCAACGCTTTGTCAACTGCACCAGGAAGATGGACGACTCCATCAGAACGAAATGTAGCGATCTCGGTATCGTTTAGAACCCTCATTCATCACTCCTGCAGCGACACGCTAGATGGTCTCAATGATGTCATTATCAGAAAGACTGTTTCGAATGTCGGTGTCAGCCTGGGCTGGGATATCAGGACACCAGATTTGCATAGCCTCCTCCATTGCGCTTTTGACCGTCGAAGCCACGGCAGAGGCGTCGCTGCGTCTGCATTCAACGACGACACTGTCGTGCACGGTTTGAACGCCGACTGCTTCCTCGAAGTGAGCGAGGCGTTCATGTAGAAGACCGTAGGCTTCCAACATGATGTCAGCGACGCCGCCCTGTATAGGAGCGTTGCGATAGGCATTGGCCATTTGCGAAATACGAGTCTTTAAGGATCGATTTAGCAGCAAGATCATCGCATCTTCCCCCATTGTTTGCTCGACCTCTTCGACGACCGCTCGGCGAATCTTTCGGTCTTCCAAAAGTTTGGTGATTTCGGCTGGTGACAGCAGTTGGCCCGCTTTTTGGAGTTCAAGATTATGACGGCTACTCAGTTGTTTTCGAACGTTTCGAGGACCATCCTTAGGAGAGCCGACGATTATTTTGGCCGCCTGTTCCAACACTCCTTCGGTATGGAATGTGAATTGTTGACGTCTACCTGATTCGGTAAATGAGTCAAAGCCAAATACTTCGCCTTTGTGGTCGATGACCACCGGTGCTTCGAACGAAAGTGACCATGCAACCTCGTCAATGGTTCGGGGTGAACCTAAACGAGACAGCACTTCTTCTGCCGTAGGCCAATTGCGATGTTCGTCGCGATGTTGGCGCACCGCTTGACGGACCACAGGCCAGAGCTTGTGCAAAAGAAGTGTCAATGCCCAGTCGATTTCTTCGTGCGAGGTCGCAAATCCTTCTACGAAGTTGTCTCGGTCGGAGACCCATGAGGCAATCTGGGGGTAGGCACCTAGATATTGTTCGAGGAGTAATCGCCCTTCATCATCATTGGTTTCGACGCCGGCCTGAGAAAGACTTCTCGCAAGTCCTCCGCCGCGTTGACCGTAAACGATTCCGAAGTTGATTCGTTTCGCCTTGTCGCGGTATTCACTGTATAGATGAGGCTGAGACGCGTTCAGTGAAGGCATGTCCACTCCGAACATCCGCTCAGCGGTGGCTGCATGGATGTCTTCTCCAGCGATAAATGCATCTCTGAGGTTTTCGTCTCCGGCTACTTGAGTGGCGAACCTCAATTCAGCCTGGCTTAGGTCTGAATACACGAATACCCGGTCGGGATCTGGTGGCCTGATGTGTTCTTTCATTTTGGGTGAAAAGTTTTGGGCATTAGGACGACGACTTGCTAAGCGCCCGGTGTTCGTGCCGACAACTTGAAGATATTCAGAGTGCATGCGGCCAAGGTCGTCGATGTGTTCTCGGATTGATTCTCCATAGGTGGAGAGGACCTTGCTCAGGTCGCGGTATTCAAGTAAAGATCTGCAGATAGAACCCCCGATTTCAGAAAGCACCGTCGCGGTTAAAGGATCGGTAGGCAGCAGCGGTCTGGCTTCACCGAACTTTGCCAGAGACCAAGCTAAAACTTCGTCAGGACTCCATTCGTTAAGCACTTCTTTGGCCTGGCGCTCGCTCGCCGGATTCCAAGATGGTTCGAGGGTGTCGCCGAACAAGCTGGCTTGACCGCCCCCAGTTAAGTCTGCGAGTTCGCTTGAGACTTGGGTACGACGCTGTTCCATGTGATCTAGGCGCTGCTCCCAACCCGACCAGTCGAATGGCAGCCCGGCCCGTTCCATGTGATCCAAGAATGGTCGAGCTTGTTGTTCTAACCGACACACTTCTAGTAGCCCGGCTTCGTCGATACGAGTGCTGATTTCGTCAGCTACCCAGAGCGTTTCAATGGCATCTGCTGCGGCGTAAAGAACCTGATCATCAGACAGCGGGTCAACTTCGTTGTAGGAGAGTTGGGTCGTTCCTTTTCCTTCAGCGGTTAGCCCTAAGTACCACTCAACTGCCCACGCAAGTCCGTGATAAAAGCTAAACCCCGTGCGTCCCTGATGTAGCAACGCATCGGCAAGTTGAGCATCCCACCATGAAATAGATGTGGTAGCTCTGTCGGTTCTCCGAGCGGGATCGAAAAGGTCACGGTCCAATACGCGGGCATCGAAGTCGGCGTTCCATGCCTTGGCGTCGACGCCACTGAGGATTGAAGCGATGGTCAAACGGTCCAGGTTCATGACGTCGAGTACCCATGCTTGTTCTGTCCCGTCGGAATTTCTAGTCGCCGCGGAAATGACGCGTAGAGCGCCTGGTGCGGCGTTGGGTCCAACAAAGGCGTGAGGGTTATAGGCAGTCTCGGTGTCTATAGCCGTTGAAATTGAATTAGTGATAGCAGCTTGGAAGGTTCCCAACGAGGCTGTTTCGACGAGGGTTACTGGTACGTCAGTAACTTTTTTCGTGGACCGAGGTCGAGGGTCGATGGGAGTAGCCACGCCACGACCTTAGATGTGGTGCTAGCTGAATTCATTCAGTCTTGAAGCCAACTCATCTATTTGTCGGGGTTCGAGATTCGCGAAACTCATTCGAATCGTTGACTGATCGTTGGATGTAAAGGCGGTTCCAGGGATAGTCAGAACATCATGATCTAACACCAGTCGCCGCACTACCTCCTCAGTTGAGAGGTCTGCTCTTGGATGTCGAACCCATCCGAAATAAGCGCCAGAAGATATGACCTCAAAGCCACCAGGCTGCCCCTTCATGGACTCAAGAAAGCGGAGCTCCAAGTCCTTAATTCTGGAGGCTTGATCAAGTCTCCACTGTTGAGCGTGACGGAGGCCCGCAAGAGCTGCTTCCTGACCGATGCGGGGGGCGCTAATTGCTAGACAATCCAAGACCTTGAGTGCTTCTGTTATCGCCGGTTTGCCACCAACTGCGGCACCGCATCTGTACCCAGGGATCGCGAAATCCTTCGAGAAGCTGTGGAGGCTAATTACGTGATCGGCCCAATCGGGATTATCGAATAGTTGGTGAGCGGGATTTTGTTCGTCGCGAAAAGATCGGTACGTCTCATCAACGATCAGAGCAAGATTGTGGGCTCGAGCCAATTCGGCGAAGTCATGGATTATCTCTTTGGGAATGGTCACGCCAGTGGGATTGCCAGGGGAGACCAGTGTGATGAGTCTGGTTTTGCCGGTTACGAGTGCTTCGGCCCGTTCAGGGTCAGGTACCAAGTTGGCTGCTGGTTCGAGGTGGCGAACTTCAACGCCTTCGATTTTTAGCCACATGTCATGGTTGAAATAAAAGGGGGCAACCAGAATTGCTTCGTCACCTGGATTAGTCAAAGCGCTTGCTACGCAACAAAAAGCTTGGTTGCATCCGGCAGTGATCAGTACAGCCTCAGGCGATATGTCGGCCGCGTAGCCTGAGCTCAAATCGCTAGCGAATGCTTCACGCAATTGAGGTAAGCCGGGCTGAGGTGGGTAACGACCTGTATCGGGTTCACGTGCAACTTCAGCGATACGTTCAACTACTGCATCGGCCGGCGGAAAAGAAGGAGCGGCTTGCGATAGGTCTAGCAACGGCCGGTCGTTGGTTCTAAGACCGACGAGGGCGTGTGCTGCACCTATTGGGGAGTGAACGAGTTGCTCCACTCTTTCGCTGAAACGCATCAAGTTCTCCCATTTTGTTAGTCGGCGTAGGGTATTTCTATAAAGTCGGTGGCCTCTCCAAAACCTGTACCGAACGCCTCTTCTTCGAGGAGCTCCGAAAGTCGCGTTGCCACTGGCCCCACCTCTCCATCTCCCACAGAAATCTGATCCCAAGAGGTCACTGGAAACAGGTGCGTGTCACCTCCACATAAGAACATCTCTGAGATCAGGTCGCCGGAGACTTCCGATGCGAGGACCGGGGATTGAGCGACTGAAGAAATTAAGCCTTCTTGGACTAGGTTCGTCGAGGCGAGGTCCATTACCCGGCGAATGGTTGTGCCCAAGAGGATGCCGTCAAACGGGGGAGTTCGAAAAACTTTGTCTCGGGTGATGAAAGCGACGTTTAACACGCAAGATTCAGCGACGTACCCGGTGTCGTCGACCAGAACGCCGAATGTTCCACCTCGATCGACTGCTTCCATGTGGGTCAAGACGTTGAGCAGGTAGTTGTTGGATTTGATGGTGGCCAGAAGCGGTGGCTTCATGGGTGTATCCAAAACGGTGGCTTCAGGTATCCCAGACGACATTGGGTTGGATCCATCTCCTCCTAGGGGCATGGGGTCGAAAATGACGCAATAAAAGCAAGCCTCATCACATTCTTGAGGGCTGGGCGAAAAGCCGCCAGGGCCGGTAGTCAGCCAGTAGCGAACTGCACCGTCCTTGATTCCTGTTTGGCTAGCGGTATCTGTAACCATCTGGATGAGGTCTTCTTTGGTCCAGGAATGTTCGATCCGCGCAAGAGATGCACTTGTTAAGAGTCGATCCATATGGATACCCAGGCGATACAGGCGACCGTCACTTAGAGTGCAGGTGTCGAAGACCCCGTGACCCCGATGCACCAAATGGTCGTCGAGCGGGATTTGCATCAACGCGGGATCGGTGACGATCCCACCTAGCCACGAACTAAACATGGCTAAGTAGCCGGGTTGTCCCCGTTTGCTTCTTAAACGCGAGAGCGCTTCAGCCTCCGAAAGGACACGATGGGTGGGACCAGTCACGGACCCGAGACTATGCGCGTTAGGGCAGTGAGTTTGTAACACTCTGGACACCTGGGCCGTTATTGACTAGGCGGAAAGATTGGCGTCCAAGTTCACAGGTGTCGAATCTGCGTCTTTGAGGCTATGGAACTGACGGAGGCGAAGACTATTTGCCACAACGAGGAACGATGAAGAAGCCATGGCAACCGCAGCGTAAGTTGGCGACAGGTAGCCGGTCACTGCAAGCGGTAGCGCGACTGCGTTATATGAAAAAGCCCAAGCAAGGTTTCCCTTAATGACCCCCAAGGTTCTGCGAGATAGAGAGATTCCGTCAGCTACGGCTCGAGGATCGTTGGTCATGATGGTTAGATCGGCTGCGCTTCGCGCGGCGTCAGTCCCGGCCTGTAAAGCTATGCCTAGATCCGCCGCAGCTAAGGCAGGAGTGTCATTGATGCCGTCTCCGACCATAGCGACGCACTTTCCGGCTGACTGAAGCGCGGCAACGTGGTCGCGTTTTTGGTCAGGTAATACCTCTGCAATGACGTTCTCTATGTTGAGTTGTTTGGCGACGCGTTCGGCGACTTTGTGGGAATCACCTGAAAGTAAAACAACCTCAAGATCCATGTCGGTCAACAAAGACACAGCTTCAGGGCTATTAGAACGAATCTCGTCTCGAATTGAGACCGAGGCTTCAGCGGTTGCCCCTCGGCCTATAAACAACGTGGTTCCGTCAAAGTCCGGATTTTCTAGCTGAATTGGAACCCGTGTAAATAGTTGTGCTTTACCTACCCGGATTTCTGTTCCGTCAACTCTGCCCGTAATTCCTCGGCCTGGCTGGTTAGCGAACTCTGAGACTTCCGCTTCTCCAGTCATAAAAGGTTGAAATGCCCGAGCGATCGGATGACCCGATCTTGATTCAAGAGCAGCAGCTAACGATAGGAGAAGAGGATCATCATTTGCCTCGGACGTGATATTTACGATTGATGGGTGGCCACTAGTTAGAGTGCCCGTTTTGTCGAAAACAACAGTGTCGACAATTCGTGTCGAATCCAACACATGGGCTCCGGCGACGACCACGCCCAGCTGGGCTGCTCGCCCCGTACCGACTAACACCGCTAGAGGTGTCGCTAACCCAAACGAGCAAGGACATGAAACGACTAATACTGCTACAGCGGCGATCAGTGCATCACTTCCTTGATGTCCGATGATTAACCGAACCACAAGGGTGCCCAAAGCAACGAGGATCGCAACCGGCACAAATCTCGCGGCAACCGAATCGGCGAGGCGTTGTATTGGCGCTTGCGTCGCTTGGGCGTCCTCAACGAGCCTCGCAACTCTCGCTAGCTCGGTGTCTTCGCCGACCGCGGTTGCCTTGACAACTAAAGCCCCCGGCCCGTTGAGAACTCCACCAGCTACGCCTGAGCCGGGTGAAACTTCGATCGGTATCGATTCTCCTGTGGCCTGAGACACATCTACTTCTGAGAATCCTTCGATTACATCACCGTCAGTCGCGACTCGTTCTCCCGGGGCGACAATGAATTCCATGCCAACCACTAGTTCCTCGACTGGTAGCTCGCTGCCATCGCGAAGTAGCGCTTGTTGTGGGGTCAGGTCTGCCAGCGCTCGTAGCGAGTCGCCGGACGTCCGCATTGCTCGTGCTTCCCACCATTTTCCTAGGAGAACGAACGCGACTATCGCGTTCGCTCCCCCAAAGTGAAGGCTGTGATCAACATTTAGTACGAGCACCACCATGGACCAGGACCATGCGGCCAAGGTTCCTAACGAGATAAGCGTGTCCATCGCCAGCGATCTTTGAAGTACCTGCAGACGTGCTGCATGATGAAAAGTCCAACCAGCCCACCAGACGCTTACGGTGGAGAGTGCTGCAACAATCCAGTCGCTGCCAGGGAACTGAACGAACATCGTTGTCATCGCAAATGCAGCGATAGCTAAAGCCGGAATGGTTTTTCGCCTGAGGGCCGATTCGGTTGAGGATTGGATTTGTCGTCTGTCGCCATCCTCTATGGCCTGGTATCCAAGACCGGCGACTACCTCACTCATGGTTGATGGCTCGAGTTCGTGGCCGTGCCAGACAAGGGAGGTTGCGGTAGCGAAATTGACGTGTGCTGTTTCGACTCCGTCAAGGTTCAATAAAGCGTTTTCAACCCGAGTTGCACATGCTGTGCAGCTCATACCTTGAATGAGGAATCGGGTTCGTTGCTTCTCAACCAGAGGAGGAACCGGAGCCATAGAGCAACCCTACCGCCCTGTTTCAGATCGATACATGCTCGCGACGCCGTACCCTAGGGAGGTAATGGTTCAACCTCAACAGCGTTTTCATCTACACACGTTGGGGTGCCCCAAGAATCAAGTTGACTCAGACAAGATCGCGGGCACCCTGATCGATGATGGCCTAGTTCCGACTGAAGATGTGTCGTCGGCAAACTTGGTGGTGGTCAACACATGCGCGTTTATTGAAGAAGCTCGGGAAGAATCGATTAACGCAGTTTTGCAGCTGGAACAGGAACGAATGCCAGGGTCTCGCATCGTCATTACTGGTTGTCTTGCGGAACGCTATGGAGAGGAACTCGCCGAGGCATTACCCGAGGTAGATCATGTCGCGGGATTCGGTGTCCCAGTCAACCTCAGTCAAAAACCTGGTGGATTATCGGTGGAAGCCGAGGCACAAGCACCTCAGTTTGATCTGCTTAATTTGCGTCGACCGGCGGCGAGTCTCCCATGGGCGTATGTCAAAATTGCTGAAGGCTGTGACCGGGCGTGTGGGTTTTGTGCAATTCCATCCTTTCGTGGTCCACAAAAAAGTCGCGAGGTTGATTCGATATTGCGCGAGGTAGATGATCTTTCGATTCGCGAAGCGGTGTTGGTCGCTCAGGATTTGGCTAGCTATGGATCGGACCTTGGGAGGCGGGGGTCAATCGTTTCCCTAGTCAACGCAGTTCGGGAAAGAGTTGAGCGAGTGCGGCTTTTGTATCTCTACCCGTCTGACCTCTCTGACGAGCTGATTGAGGCGATTTTGGCGAGTGGGTTGCCCTATTTCGACTTGTCGCTTCAGCATGTGACACGCAGCCATTTGCGACGGATGCGACGCTGGGGTGACGGCGGAAAGTTTCTGGAACGGATCAGAAGAATTCGTGGGCTATGCCCAGAGGCGGTGTTCAGATCTAATTTTATTGTCGGGTACCCAGGCGAAACCGAGGATGATCAGGCTGAGCTGGTGTCATGGTTGCAAGAAGCCCAGTTGGATTGGTGTGGCTTCTTTACCTACTCGCGCGAAGACGGTACGTACGCGGCGAATCTTGAAGAACAAATCTCCGAGGAACTCATGAGGGAGCGGCACGCGGAGTTGAGCGAAATCCAAGACGTAATAACGGCGGACCGTCGCGACCGGCTTGTCGGGCAAAAGATTGAAGTATTGATCGACGTGCCCGGCGTCGGCCGGTCCCATCGGGAAGCACCCGAAATAGATGGAATAGTAAAAGTTCCATCGATTCTGAAGCCGGGCGAGATTTATGATGTGGTTGTCACCCGGGCAGAGGGTCCCGATCTTGAAGCCGTGCTAGCAGAAATGTCTTGATGGAAGAAGCGGACGAAACAGGCAGTCCCACCTACGGGCCGACTGCGCTTGCTACCCCTGCAAACTTTGTGACCGTAGCCCGCATCTTAGCGACGCCGGTATTTGTGTTACTCATTGCCAATAGCGACCCGTCGTGGGTGACTTTTGCCGTCGGGTTTACGATTGGTATGTCTGATTTTGCCGATGGTTGGTTGGCGAGACGACAAGGCGCTACAAGATCCGGAGCTTTCCTAGACCCGCTCGCCGACAAGGTACTGGTATTGGGTGGAATGTTTGCCCTCGTAGTTAATGACCAGTTTCACTGGGCCCCGGTAGCGATAATCGCGCTTCGGGAGTTAGTAATCAGCGCTTACAGGTCTCGAGCCGGACGTCGGGGGATAACTGTTCCCGCGACGAAGATGGCCAAATGGAAGACGTTCGTTCAGCTTTGGGCTATCGGATTTGCGGTGATTCCACCGATAGCGAGTTCAGCGCATTGGATTGCTACCGCAACGCTGTGGCTTGCAGTGTTGCTCACGTTCCAAACGGGAGTTTCCTACATGGTTGGTGCTCGGAAAATGGCGCAGGCCCAATTGGGTGATGATTTCTAGGGCTTTGGTGTGGCCGTGTTGCTGAGCCCATCGGTTAGAAGTGCCCGCACTGGGTGCGAAGAGCAATAGGGTCAAGACATGAATTGTGAAGTAATAGCCGTTGGCACCGAACTGTTACTTGGACAGATTGTCGATACCAATTCCTCATGGATCGGGGAACAGTTGGCGCTCACAGGTATTGACAGTCACTATCAAACCAAAGTCGGTGACAACTGGACTCGGATAGAGGAGGCGGTGCGGTTGGGCCTGGAGCGAAGCGACGCGGTCATAATGTGCGGTGGTTTGGGGCCCACCCAAGATGACATCACTCGCGAAGTCATAGCGAGCGTCGTCGAAGCTGATTTGGTCCTTGATGAAGGAATAGCGGACCGGATCCGAGAGATGTTCAAAACTCGGGGTCGCGAGATGCCCGAGAACAACCTGCGACAGGCCATGGTGCCTGAGGGCGCTCGAACTATGGCTCAGCAGCCGGGAACAGCTCCTGGTTTGGTTGTGCCGGTAGAAGCTGCGAATGGCGATCAGAAAGTCATATATGCGGTTCCCGGAGTTCCTTACGAGATGAAAGAAATGGTTCTTGGAACTGTCCTTCCTGATCTACAGGCTCGATCTGGGATCACTGCTGTGATTGAAAGCAGGGTGCTGAGAACGTGGGGTCAAAGTGAATCTGGACTAGCGGAGATACTCAGTCAACGAATAAGCGACCTAGAGGCAGCGGGCAATCCCACATTGGCTTTCCTTGCGAGTGGTGTGGAAGGCATAAAGGTCAGAATTACGGCAAAAGCTGGCACCTCAAGTGAAGTTGATCGGATACTTCAAGAAGAAGAACTCTTCCTAAGAGACTTACTTGGCGACCTCGTGTTTGCTGTTGACGAAAACAATATGGAGTCAACGGTTCTGACGCTTCTTGCCGACAGAGGGTTAAGCGTTGGGGTGGTAGAAACAACTACAGCCGGGTATCTTGCTCATCGCCTGGCAACGGCTCGAAGCGGGACCGAGGCATTCTCAGGAGGGGTTGCAGCCCGTGGTGCCGGGATCTTGTCGTATCTGCTTAAGGGAGACCCTGGTGCATGGCAGCCCGATGAAGCTGCCCTGCAATTAGCTCGGGTAGCGCGCGGAATTTTGGTGTCTGATGTCGGCATCGCTACCACGTCTATAGAAGATCCAGCTCGAGCTACTGAGTCTCATCCCTTTGGAACTGCGTGGCTGGCTGTGTCGATGGAGGGTTTTGAGACAGTAGAACAGGTAAGCCTTCCGGGTGATCTCGAAAGGATTCGCCAGTTCAGTGTCATTTCTTTGCTCAACCTTCTAAGGCTTCATTTGGAAGGATCTCGCTCTTAACTGTGGCTAGAGCCTTCATAGCGGTTCCACTTCCTGAGTCGATCTGTGCCAATTTGCTTAAGTTGGATCGCAGCCAGCAGGGGATTCGTTGGAGTTCTCCGGGAAGGTGGCACATAACGGTCCGATTTTTCGAAGATGCCGATATGGGACAACTCGAGCAATTGTTTTTTGGGATAGAGGCGCAAGAAGCTGTGGGCAGTTTAGGTCCGAGGGTGAGCCGTCTCGGCGAGCAGATTCTCATCGTTCCCGTTCGGGGCTTGTCGTTTTTGGCTGAGCAAGTTCGGGCTGCCACGGCACCGCAGGGTTCAAATGACCAGCTGCCGTTTGTTGGCCATATCACTCTGGGTCGAATGAAAGAAACTGGTAGCGCAGAGCTAGAAGGGACAGCGATAGAAGGGGTTTTCGGAGTTGATCAGTTGCTGTTAGTTGAAAGTCGTATCGGCTCGGGAGGTCACGCCCACACTGTTGTCGCTTCTCGATCACTGTTGTAGCGGTCAGTTTTCGCAACCGGGCGCCACTTCTGACAGGCTGTCGCCATGCGCTTTAGCTTCTGGACAGGTAATGGCCAATCGTGGGAAGACACTCTCGAAGGGTGCCGCTACGCAGAGAGCACTGGATGGGATGGCATCTGGTATGCCGATCACTTCATGCCCAATGAAGAAAACGTTGACCAACCGATCCATGAGGCATGGTCGGTGTTGGCAGCCATAGCTGCCTGTGTTCCGCGTGTCCGGATTGGCCCGTTAGTGGCCGGAAACACCTATAGGAACCCGGCGCTCACGGCAAAAATTGCTGCGACCATCGATCACATATCTGGTGGCCGGGTTGTGCTTGGCATAGGCGCAGGCTGGCAGGAGAACGAACATGAAAAATATGGGTTCGACTTTTCGACCGTCAAGGGTCGCCTTGATCGGCTCGACGAAGCGGTGGAGATCATAACTTCGCTCTTGGCAAACAACCGCACCGATTTTGAAGGTGAGCATTACAGCGTTACCGATGCTCCTCTTGACCCCAAACCAATACAAAATAAGATCCCCCTCATGATCGGAGGTGGGGGTCGTAAGCGGACATTGCGGACCGCAGCGATTCATGCCGACGAATGGAACTATTGGGGAATGCCTGACGACATAGCAGAACTCTGCGGGGTGTTGAATGCCCACTGCGAAGATGTCGGCCGCGACCCAGAAGAAATCCAAAGATCGGCCTGCGCCTTGATGTTTATTGGCGAAGACGAAGAGAAACTCTCACGTTTTCGCGAGACAGACTTCGGGCGAGCCACCATCGTGGGAACACCAGCGGAAGTCATTGACATAGTCGGGGCGTACTCCGAGGTGGGATTAGACGAGTTAATAGTCCCTGACTTCACTTTCGGGCCACTCGAACGCAAGAAAGAGTCGATGGATCTCTTTATTGAGCAGGTAGCGCCTCAATTTCGTTAGCGGTTTGGGCTCGATCGTTCCGTCTAAGACCAATCGACCTCGGTGACTAATTGGCCCATCCGCTTCTCAGCTTCTCGCGTTTGACCGCCGGAATCCAGGAAACTGCGCATCGCCGGTTCAGCCTCTTGGGTTCGCAGGAGCTGCTGAAAAAGATAACGCTCCTCTATCAATCCGTCGCTCAATGGAAGAGTGTCAGCGTTGTTTACCGCTTCTTTAGCCAATGCCACGGCGTGAGGTGGAAAGGAAGCGATTCGGAAAGCTAGGTCGGTCACGAAGGGGCGTAACTCATCAGAAGGTAGTGCTCGATTCAGATAGCCCCAAGCTTCAGCGGTTTCAGCATCGATGTCGACGCCACCCAGAATGATTTCCATCGCTCTACCCCGACCTACCAGGCGAGGTAGTCGTTGAGTTCCGGTGCCCCCGGGAAGTATTCCGATAGGAACTTCCATTTGATTCACCACTGTCTTACCCAGTGCACCGAATCTCATATCGCACGACATCGACAGCTCGCTACCTCCGCCGCCGACTCGGCCTCCGATTTCAACAATCGTCACCTTGGACATTGTTCTGTACGTCTCGCACATCAAATGAAAGCCAACTAACTCTTCGTCTTTCTCGGCTGGTCCCTCGACCGGGAATTCCAAAATTGCCGAAACATCAAAATGGGCTATGAAAAAGTCTGGGTCATCGCTCCTCAGAACAACGACCCGCACTGAGTCATCTTCGGACACTTGAGCCCCAAATTTCGCTAGCTCTCGAAATAATGAAGGGGTCATGACGTTCATCGGGGGAGCGTCGATAGTCACGAACACAACCCCGTTAGCACGTTCGATCTTCAGAAATTCGAATTCTTCATCGGCTATGTAACTGCTCATCTAAAGAGTCTCGCGGCTTCGCCGAGTAAATGCTTAAGATCTCGCGGTATAGAACATTCGTTCGATACTTGCCCGAACAGGTGTTCGGATGTACCTTAATTCTGTCCGCACAATTTCAGGGTCTGACCCTGACCGTACGGTTTCCACCAACAGGGTTAAGTATCTGCCCGTTAACCAAAGTTGGCTTTAGGTGAAGCCAAAGATACGTCCGAGGAGGACCAGCAGCGTGGAACGAGAAAAAGCACTCGATATGGCACTGTCACAGATTGAGCGTCAATTTGGCGAAGGCGCTGTTATGAAGATGGGTGAACGAGGCCAAATGAAAGTTGAAGCTGTGTCGTCAGGCAGTTTGGCAATTGACATGGCTCTTGGCATCGGGGGTCTTCCGCGCGGTCGAGTCGTTGAGGTTTATGGCCCTGAAGCATCGGGGAAATCTACTTTGGCGATGCATGTCGTAGCGGAAGCTCAACGTACTGGCGGAATCTGCGCTTACGTGGATGCTGAACACGCCATGGATCCTGACTATGCCAAAAACATTGGTGTTGACGTTGACGAATTACTTATCTCGCAGCCTGATACTGGTGAGCAGGCTCTTGAAATCACCGACATGCTTATTCGTTCAGGGGCGGTGGATGTCGTCGTAATTGACTCGGTAGCTGCTTTAACGCCACGTGCCGAAATTGAAGGTGAAATGGGAGACACCCATGTCGGCTTACAAGCTCGTCTGATGTCGCAAGCTTTACGCAAACTCACTGCCAATTTGAACAAAACCAAAACCATCGTCATCTTTATCAACCAGCTGAGAGAAAAGATTGGTGTCATGTTCGGTAGTCCTGAGACGACACCGGGTGGGCGAGCCTTGAAGTTCTACTCGTCGGTCCGAATAGATATCCGTCGGATTGAGGCGATCAAGTCTGACGGCGAAATAACAGGCGGACGGACGCGCATCAAAGTTGTTAAGAACAAAGTGGCTCCACCATTTCGACAAGCTGAATTTGACATCATGTATGGCAAAGGAATTAGTCGTGAGGGTTCACTCGTCGATGTTGGAGTGGAACAAGGAATCGTTAAGAAATCAGGTGCTTGGTATACCTACGAAGGTGAACAACTTGGACAGGGTCGTGAAAACGCCAAACAATTCTTGACAGATAACCCAGAAGTAATGGTTGAGATTGATGGTCGGATCAGGTCCCAACTTGGCATTGGAGAGGTCGAAGCTGAAGTTGAAGTAGCCGATACTGAAGCTGAGGTTGAAGAAGTTCTTGATGCTGTTGATGAATAGTCATCAAAGGTCTGTCTGCTGCAAAGCTAAGAATTAGTAATTGATGGTGTATTGACCGGACAGATGGCGAGCATTTGTGGTTGTTGAACCATCAGAAGGCTGTCCAGCGCTATAGCTTTACATCAACTCGAACTCGTTTTGGGATGGGTGTGATGGCCGAAAAGCAAGAAAAGCCGCAAAATGTATTCAATTTTGACTACACACGTGACGCTGAAGAACGACCCCCTCAGGAATATTACGAACAGGTCAAAGAAAAGTTTGCGTCCGAACGAGACCTGAGGTTGGGGTATCGCCCGCCTGGCACAGACAACTACACCTCTGATTTGAGTGGCGATTTAGCGAAATACGCCGTCGATCCGTACGGTCACCAGGTCGAAGACAGAGAAGTTCTTAATGATTCGGTGGAAGTCTTGTTTATAGGTGGTGGCTTTTCAGCCTTACTCACTTCCGCGCGGTTGAGAGAAAAGGGTGTGGAAAGCATACGGATCGTTGAACGTGGAGCTGATGTCGGAGGCACCTGGTATTGGAATCGTTATCCAGGGGTTGCCTGTGACGTTGTTGCCTACGACTACCTGCCGTTGTTAGATGAGACAGGCTACGTTCCGAGTCGCCACTACGCCGGAGGTCAAGAGATATACGAATACTGCAAGATGATTGCAGAACGGTTTGACCTGTATGACCTCGCCGTCTTTGGAACGACGGTCACTTCTACGGTATGGGATGAAGAATCAGAGACGTGGATAGTGGAAACCGACCAAGGCGACACGATGCGAGCCCGTTTCGTCGTGTGTGCCAATGGCACGCTCTCCAAGCCAAGACTCGCAAAGATCGACGGGGTAGATCAATTCGCAGGCCACTCCTTTCACACCTCGCGGTGGGATTACCAATACACGGGATCAGACCTCGAAAATCTCAGAGATAAACGAGTCGGAATAATCGGCACAGGGGCTAGCGCAGTTCAAGCAATACCGGAGTTGGGAAAAATGGCGAAAGAGCTTTACGTTTTCCAACGGACCCCATCCTCTATCGACGTGAGAGACGATTGGGAAACTGATCCGGAGTGGGCAGAGACCCTAGAACCAGGCTGGCAGGCAGCACGTCGTTCGCGGGCAATTGAAGGACCGCAAGTTTCGGATGCTGTGAAAGCGAGGAGGGCAGCAATGTCGCGCGAAGAAAAAGTTCGTCGCCAAGAAAACGCCAACATCGATGCCATGATGCGAATTCACAACCGGATCGACGAAGTAGTTGAAGACTCCGGTACTGCAGAATCTCTGAAACCTTGGTACATGCTCATGTGCAAACGGCCGTGCTTTCACAACGAGTATTTACCAACCTTTAATCGACCAAACGTCACGCTCGTCGACACCGAAGGCCAAGGCATAACTCAAATCACCCAAGACGGGCCTGTGTTTGACGGTGTGCAATATGAACTTGATGTGTTGATTTATGCGACCGGCTTTGAAGTGCAACAAACGGGTATCTACAACCAGATCATTGGCGAAGAAGGACTGGACCTTAACGCTAAATATTCTGACGGTATTCGTACCCTCCTTGGCATACATTCACAGGGCTACCCCAACCTCTTCATCATGGGCGGATACCAGGCCTTCTTCGCGTTCAATTTGACAGATGTGCTGAATAGTCAGGGAGAACATATAGCTGAGTGCATCGATTTTGTTCGCCAAAACGACATACACAGCCTCGATTGCACCCACCAAGCCGAAGAGCAATGGGTGCAAGAAGTGATTGCCCATCGTGGGAAAACCAATAGGAATCGTGATTGCACCCCCGGCTACTACAACTTCGAAGGAGCCGATAATCGCCGTCAGGACGGTAATTACAACGGGACAATGAAACAGTACCTAGGTCACATGTCTGAAATTCGAGAAAACATGGCAGACCACTTTGTGTTCACCCACCGGTAGAGACTGTTAGGTCGACTGTTGCCAGGTCAGGCATGCTCGACCCATAACAACGAGTTTCGCCCAATAACCTAATAAACGTGAACCGCAGGTATGTAGTACGCACCTATGGGTGTCAGATGAACGAGCATGATTCGGAACGCATAGCCGGCCTACTTGAGATGGACGGTCTAGAGCAGACTGAATCCTTCGATGATGCCGATGTCATTGTTCTGAATACGTGCTGCATTAGGGAGAACGCGGATAACAAGCTCTACGGTCAACTAGGCAACCTCAAGAAGTTGAAAGAAGAACGACCCGATCTGCAGATAGCCGTTGGAGGATGCTTGGCTCAAAAAGATCGTGACGGTATCCGAGAGAGAGCTCCTCATGTCGACGTGGTTTTCGGAACACACAATGTGGGGCGAGCAACTGATCTATTGGGCCACGCTCGCGTTAGCGGCCCTATCACCGAAATCATCGAGGAATCAGAATCATTTCCTTCCGCCTTGCCTGTTAAGCGAGATGCGCATCATGCTGCTTGGGTAACTATCCAAATTGGATGTGACAACTCGTGTGCGTTCTGCATCGTCCCGTCCGTTCGAGGAAAAGAGATATCCCGGCCGTATAACGAACTCATAAGTGAAGTCGAACAATTAGCGACGGCCGGGGTCACTGAAGTCACTTTGCTCGGTCAAAACGTCAACAGCTACGGTCGAGATCTCACCCTTAAGCTTCGCGGCACCGAAGTATCGGCTGAGTCCAGTGAATTAGTCGGAGAAGCCTGGGTTCGTGGACCTCACACAGCTCGGCCACTATTTTCTGACCTACTTTGCTCTGTCGCTGAGGTAACTGGAATTCGAAGAGTGCGGTACACCAGTCCCCACCCAAAGGACCTCCGTCCGGAAACTATCGACGCAATGGCTCAGGTTCCAGAAGTTTGTGAACATCTTCATCTTCCCCTGCAATCTGGCAGCGATGACGTCCTGTCCGCGATGCATCGCGGGTACACCGCCGATAGGTATATCGAAAAAGTAGATGCAGCCAGACGACAAATACCTGACCTAGCTTTAAGCACAGACATCATCGTCGGATTTCCCGGAGAAACAGACGCTGATTTCGAAAGAACCCTAGAAGTGGCCGCTGAGGTCAGATTCGACAATGCGTATACCTTTGTCTATTCACCGCGACCTGGCACTGAAGCAGCTGAATTAGTGCAGCGTTTCGTTCCAGCGAAGATTTCGGCGGAACGTATGGAACGCCTCCGTCGGGTTATCGAACGAACGAGCCTCAAGGGGAATGAGTCAAGAATCGGTCACGACGAAGAAGTGATCGTTGAAGGGCAATCGAAACGCGATAGTGAAATGCTCACTGGTCGTACCCGCCACAATCGCTTAGTCCACTTTCCTGCCCAGGAAAGAATTCGACCAGGTTCTTATGCTCAAGTCCGAGTAACCGAAGCCCGCACCTTCAACCTGGTAGGTGAACTTCTCGAAGTGACTGCAGCGGCAAAACATCGAACCCGAATACCAGTGGTGTCTTCCTGACTACGCGTGCGCAACTGCAAAAGAGCCCGATAGTTGTCGTAGGGCCAACTGCCTGCGGTAAATCCGCGTTCGCGTTAGAAATCGCTCGACGGGTTCGCGGAGTTGAGTTGATATCGATTGACTCAATGCAGGTGTACCGCAAGATGAATATCGGTACTGCTAAGCCAACCATTGAAGAGCAGCTCGAAACCCCCCATCATCTAATTGACTTAGTTGAACCCAGCGAAAGTTTCACCCTCGTCGACTTTCAGCAAGCTCACGACTCTGTTCGGCGAGATATTGAGGAACGAGATGGGGTCCCGGTGCTTGTCGGAGGTACAGGACTCTATGTGCGAGCGATCGTTGATCGGCTGACTCCTCCTCCGCGGTTCGCTCAAATAGCGTCGCAACTAGACGAGGAGCAGGACACCGAGGTGCTCCATAAGCGACTCCAAGAACTTGACCCGGTAGGCGCAGCAAGGATGGAGAACACCAACCGTCGGCGAATAATCCGAGCACTCGAAGTCTCAATTGGAACCGGCGAGCCGTTCTCATCTTTTGGTCCAGGTTTAGATAGCTACCCCGACGTGCCCTATCGAATTATTGGAATCGAAATTGATCGTTGCGAACTAGATGAGCGAATACGGCAGCGTTACGAGGACCAGATTGCCGGCGGTTTCTTAGAAGAGGTTCGCGCTTTAGCAGAAACCGAGCTCTCTGCGACAGCGGGACAAGCGCTTGGATATAAGGAGTTGTTGGCCCATATTCATGGGGAGATGTCGTTTAGTGACGCTCTCGATTTAGCAATTCAGCGGACGAAACGCTTCGCGAGGCGGCAGCAACGCTGGTTTACGCGTGACCCTCGCGTGGAATGGGTACCCCGTGACCAACTCGGCACTGTCATTAATGAAATTTCGTCGTAGGAATAGGGTCAAGAACTGTGACAATGGTGTAGGAGCCTTCTATGCAGCTAACGAAACACCACGGTCTAGGAAATGATTTTCTTATCTGCTTGACGCGTGAAGAACCAGACGGAATCAGCGAACTTGCGAGTCAAATGTGCGACCGCCGCACCGGCATTGGTGCAGACGGTTTGATATTGGGCCTGCCCGGCAGCAACGGTGCCGACCTTTCTATGGTGCTCCACAACTCGGATGGTTCTTTTGCTGAGATGAGTGGTAATGGCATCCGATGCCTTGCCCAGGCCTATGCAATGGCGAACAAGACCGGCCCCGTGTCTCTCGAGGTCGACACAGCTGGTGGGCGTAGACGTGTTGCAATAGATGGAGATGGACCTAAGGCACAAATCACCGTGGGTATGGGAGCGGTCGGGTCCGGTCCAGGAGTGCATGACGAAATAGGCAACGATCTCCGGGATTCGATGGTGGGTACCGCTGATCTTGGCAACCCGCACCTGGTAGTGGTCGTAGATGACCATTCGGCAGTCGATATGACGGATTTGGGTGTTCGGTACGAGGCTTACTATCCGGATGGAATCAACATCGAATGGATCTCCGTAAGCGATAAGGACCTAAGCGCTATCGACATGGTGGTTTGGGAGCGGGGAGTTGGGATAAGCCAAGCGTGTGGCACTGGAGCGACAGCAGCGGCCGTCCGAGCTCACCAATGGGGTCTTGTAGACCAAGAAGTACAAGTCCAAATGCCAGGTGGAGTGGTTCAAGTTCTTGTAGGCGAAGAACCAATATTGATCGGACCTGCCGAATATGTCGGAGCTATCGAAATTTCCGTATGACCGATTCTTTCGACGACCCGACTGACGACACCACCCACCGCGGAGGTTTCGGAGAATTTGCTGGCGAAGCGACAGGCCTAATCGATCGGTCCTTTCGCGAGCAGATTGTGTTGGTCGGAGTTCAGCTCCCAGGTGCTTCAGATGATCAAGTAGAAGCGAACCTCAACGAACTCGCTCAACTGGTTGATACTGCCGGTGCGGACCCGGTAGACCGAGTTATTCAAAAGCGAGAAGCCCCAGATCCGGCTACATACGTTGGAAAAGGCAAGGCAACCGAGATTCAAGAAACCTCAGACGGGGTAGATGCTGACACTGTCGTATTTGACGACGAACTCAGTCCAGCTCAGCAATTCAACCTAGAGAAGATCCTTAAACGAACAGCATTGGACCGAACCGCGGTAATCCTCGACATCTTTGCTCAGAATGCGACAACCCTTGAAGGAAAGACCCAAGTTGAATTAGCTCAACTCAAATACAACCTGCCGCGGTTACGCGGGAGAGGAAATCAGTTGAGCCAACAGGGTGGTGGTATCGGGACGCGTGGACCTGGTGAAACTCAACTCGAAGTGGACCGACGAAGAATTCAACGACGATTGGCGAAGCTCGAAAAAGATTTATCCGGTTTACGACGAACGAGAAAAAATCAACGGAAATCACGGCGACGTTCTCGCTTTCACACGGTCGCCATCGTTGGCTACACCAATGCCGGGAAGTCAACGCTGCTCAATCGCCTTACCGGAGCCGGAGTGCTCGTAGAAGATCGACTTTTTGCAACCCTTGACGCAACGACCCGCCGTCTACAACTACCCGGTGGGGAAACCGTCCTAATGACCGACACCGTTGGTTTCATCCAAAAACTGCCAACAGGCTTAGTCGAAGCGTTTAAATCGACTCTCGAAGAGGTGACTGAAGCAGATTTACTTGTCCATGTAGTCGACGGCGCTGGACCCGACCCAGAAGGCCAAATGACAGCGGTCCGCTCAGTATTAAGGGAAATCGGAGCTGGAGACGTACCTGAACTCGTCGCTTTCAACAAATCCGATCAAGTGAAAGATGAAGGTCTACAACATCTCCTTCACCGGCATGAAGGCTCCCTTGCGCTGTCGGCTCGTACCGGTCAAGGTCTAGAACATCTTCTTTCTTCCGTTGGCGGTCGCCTGCGTAGCTTGACCGAGGTGGTTGACTTGGTGATTCCGTGGAGTCGCGGTGATGTCATTGCAGCTGTGCACCGCGAGGGTGAAGTCCTCCTGGAAGAACACGTAGAAGATGGGGCAAGAATCCGAGCTCGTCTCGATGAAATTTCTCAGGATCTCCTAGCCGAATTCATTGACGCAACTATTTCGGAGGAAACGAGATGAGAGACGAAGAAGGCTTTAAGCCGCCTCCTTACCCCTACGACCGGCTCGACGAGCTAAAACCACTCGCTGCCCATCATGAAGGCGGAATAGTTGACTGCTCAATAGGTACTCCGATTGACGCTCCACCAAAGCAGGTCGTTGAAGCGTTAGCTAACTCTGACATGGAACGCAGCTACCCACCGTCAATCGGGACCGTTGCCTTTCGAGAAGAGATTGCTTCTTGGTCACTGAACCGCTTCGGCTGCAAGATCGACCCCGCTACTGAAATTGCTGCAGCAGTAGGAACGAAGGAATTCGTGGCTGGCCTACCCCATTGGATGAAATTGCGCGACCCCAATCGCGACACAGTGCTGTACCCAGCGGTTAGTTATCCGAGTTATGAGATGGGCGCCACTCTGGCCGGATGTCGGTCAGTAGCTGTCCCGGTAGACGAAAACTGGTCAATTCAGCTCGAGGCGGTTTCTAAAGAAGACCGAGCTCGAGCTCTTCTTCTATGGGTCAACACACCAGGAAATCCTGCTGGGGGCTTGGATGATTTAGATGCCGTAGCTAACTGGGGGCGAACCAATCAGATCCCAGTCTTCAGCGACGAATGTTATTGCGAATTTACTTGGGATGGTTCGCCCCGAACCATCCTGTCATCAGGCACGCAGGGTGTGGTATCAGTGCATTCTTTGTCGAAACGCTCAAATCTTGCTGGGCTTAGGGCCGGCTTCTATGTGGGCGACCCGGACATAGTTGAGTATTTACGAGAGGTCCGTAAACACGCCGGATTCATGGTTCCGGGTCCGGCGCAAGCTGCTGCAGTTGCTGCCCTGTCAGATCAAGACCACGTAGAACAACAACGGGAGACCTACTGGAATCGACTCAATCGTCTCTCGAACATCCTCTCCAATATGGGGGTAGAAGCCCCGTTGCCTCGAGGAGGTTTCTATTTGTGGGTTCCAGCGCCTGATGGGAATGCCTGGGCCTTCGTAGAACGTCTTCTGAAAGACATTGGTTTATTGGCATCGCCTGGGGAATTCTACGGACCCCTTGGCGGCGGATACGTCCGTATAGCTGCAGTTCAAAGTGATGAACGAATTCAGTTGTTAGAACAACGATTAGGTATGAACTAGGTCGCTCGAGCATCAAACCGTACCCTTGGAGTGGTGATCGATCTCCTTGACCTCGCTGCAGAACTAGTCGATATCCCGTCGGAAAGTCACGAAGAGACGGCGTTAGCTGATCTTTTTGAGCGACGGCTGAGAGATGGTTCAAATTTGGCAGTAGATCGAGTAGGTGACAGCGTCATTGCACGATCTGAACTAAACAATGAACATCGCCTCGTGATTGCCGGGCATCTCGACACCGTCCCTGCCAACGGAAACCAGCAAGCCCGCATCGAGGGAGACCGGCTCTACGGGTTAGGTGCCTGCGATATGAAAGGGGGACTGGCAGCCCAGTTGGCGACTGCCCTCGCAGTCGATGAGCCAGCAGTTGATGTGACGTTCGTGTTCTATCCCTGCGAAGAAGTAGCCGCACAATACAACGGGCTGAGTCACCTCTTTGAAACCCATCCCCAGCTTGTTGATGGTGATGTAGCGCTTCTTGGCGAACCAACGTCTGCTGCTATCGAAGCAGGTTGTCAGGGAACGCTCAGAGTTAAGGCGCTCTACGCAGGTGAACGGGCTCACACCGCGCGCCCCTGGAAGGGTCGAAACGCGATACATCGGCTCGGGCCTATTTTGCGAGCGTTAGAACAGTACGAAGGCCGTCGACCCATCGTGGACGGCTGCGAGTATCGCGAAGCAATGCAAGCGGTATATGTGGAAGCCGGCGTCGCGGGGAACGTTGTCCCTGACGAAGCGAGCCTGACGGTCAACTACCGGTATGCGCCAGACCGCACTCCGGAAGAAGCCGAAGAGCACCTCGCACAACTATTAGGCGACTGCGACCAGTTATTGATTGACGATCATTCACAACCCGCTATGCCTGCGCTGACCCACCCACTACTGCATCAACTCATAACCCGCAACAACCTTGAAGTCAGAGCAAAGCTTGGATGGACCGATGTCGCACGTTTCGCCGTACATGGGATACCGGCATCGAATTTCGGTGCAGGGGACGCTTCGATCGCCCACACCCAGGGTGAATTCGTTGAACGTCACGAGATAGAACTCGTGCACGCTGCTCTCCTAGATATAGTCAACGAAGGTGTCAGTTAAGCTCCAACATTTCTTCCAGAACCTTAGCGACCCCATTATCGACATTTGACTCGGTAACTTCATCAGCTGCTTGCAAAGTATCGGGGTGAGCATTAGCTACCGCTACCCCCCAACCCGCGGCTTTGAGCATCGCGTCATCGTTGGGCATATCGCCGAACGCGATTATTTGTTCAGCGTTTATTTGTCTCTGTTCACAGAGCCTTTCGAGCCCAAAAGCTTTATCAACCCCGGGAGGCATGAGCTCAACAAACTGAAGTCCTGCATGCATGATGTTTGCCCGGTCTCCTACAACTGGGTTGATAAGAGCCGACGTTTCATCAGCCGAAAGGTTCGGCACGTTCACGAGTAACTTGTGAACTCGCTTATCAAGTAAAGGAATCACGTCAGAAATATTGCTATCTACTGGCCGTGACGCGAGTTCAAGCCATCTGCGCTCAGCTAGGAAATCGTCGCCCATTTCCACACAAAAGCCGGCATTCGGATGAGCCCTCCTTATTTCTGTCAAAAGGTCCGTAGCGTCGTCTAAGTCGAGAGTCGCGAACTGAGTGCTAACACCAGTCGAAGGTTCATATGCCATCGCCCCATTGGCGCATATCAATGTGGTTGGAATCCCTGTCTGGGTAGGAATCGATGTGCAGTATCTCGGCGGTCGCCCTGTGACGACCACGAATTCAAGATCGAACTCTACGAGGCGCGCCAAAATTGTCCGGGTTCTCTCAGATATCTTTCGACCCACCCCGAGGAGAGTGCCGTCAAAATCAGTGGCGATCAATGCCACATCTTCGATGAGAGGACGATGCCTCATAGGCCGTAGCGACTGGGTTCAGTTCTCAGCCACTCACCGATTGTTTCTCCTACCATGATTGAAGTTGGGTTCGTATTGGCTCTCGGCACAGTGGGAAAGATCGAAGCATCGGCCACAACTAAACCGTCAATAGCGTGACATCTACCGTATTGATCAACTACCGAGTTGGGGTCGTCAGTTGGACCCATTCGGGCGGTTCCGCAGGGGTGATACCCGGACGCGGCAAAACGTCGTAGTAGAGCAATAACGTCGTCTCGATCTGCGACCCTGTTCATGTCAGGGAATACGACCTCGTCTGTCAGCGAACCGAGAGGGCCGGTCTCGGTGAAGCGTAAAGCATCCAGAAAACAGTCAGCGAGACGTTCAGCATCTCGAGTGACCTCACAAAACCGAGATCTGATTGTCGGAGCAGCAAAGGGGTCAGCATCAGGGAAGAACAATTCGCCCACCCCATCAACTTGTTCGAGTACGGCAGCAACTCCGAAATAAGGAAGATTGTCTCTCCCGGCGAAGGTCAGCTGTTCAATCTGTAAATCAGCACGATGGAGGCTATTAGGCGCTGTGTACCTCAAGATTGTTTGGATAATCGGCTGATCAGTTGCTACGAGCTCAGGGTGAGTTGGCCTACACAGAACGAACAAGCCAGGGTGGTCCGACAAGTTGCGCCCCACCGCCGCTACATCAGCAGTCACGTCGACACCCATTCGCAGGAGGTCCTCTGGCGGACCTACACCAGATCGTAGAAGAATCCCCGGAGTGTGAATGGCTCCCGCGCACAGAACTACCAATTTCGCTCGAATTCGGTGGACTGATCCGTCTGGACCTATGACTTCCACACCTCTAACTCGTCCCTTTTCGATGATGAGTCGGTCAGTGTGGCAGCCTCCCCGAATCTCAAGATTTGGACGTAGCCGTGCCGGAGCCAGGTAGGCCGATGCGGTTGAAACGCGAAGCTGACCCAGCTTGTTCATCGGCTGAGGGCCTGATCCCCATGCAGATGGATGATTCTGATCGGGGCATTCAGGAAAACCGAGTTCATCAGCTGTCGCAAGGAATGCTTGGTGCAGTTCAGTGAGCTCCTCATGGGGATACCTCCTCACTGTTATGGGTCCTGCATCACCGTGATGATCGTCGTCTCCGAAGTCAAGGTCACGTTCAAGTCGACAGAAGGTCTTCAGTACGTTCTCCCATCTCCATTCTGGGTTACCTCGATCGGACCAGTCGTCGTAATCTTCGGGGACACCGCGCAAAAAGATGCACGTGTTAACCGCACTTGACCCTCCGGTTACCCTTCCTCGCGGAAGAGGCTGACCTGGCCGTCGTTCGGTAGGTGAATATTTGAGCCGCCAATCATGATCGACGAGGCTGTTGTGATGGCCGTTCCGCAAATCAGCTGGCGTGTCGACGAGATCTTGATAATCAGGGCCGGCTTCCAGTAACAAGACATGCCTGTTCGGGTCTTCGCTAGCGCGAGCAGCCAGCGGAGCACCAGATGCACCAGCCCCTATGACGATGATGTCGTAATTCTGCTCGCTAATCACCAAGGTGACGCTAGTAGCCCAACACATCCATAGCATGCCGACCAGTTGCTCTAGGCTCTCGCAATGGCCGACACCGTTATCCGAAACGCGACAATAATTGACGGCACCGGGGCGCAACGATTCACCGGTGACGTGACAGTCGAGGATGGTCACATCAGCGAGGTCGGCTCCTCTTCAAGTGCCGCCACGGTCGAAGTCGATGCAACGGGCCTCGTGTTAGCGCCGGGTTTCGTAGACGTGCATACCCATGATGACGGTGCCCTACTCCAACACCCTGATATGGCTTTCAAAATTTCTCAAGGGTGCACCAGCGTTGTCGTGGGGAACTGCGGGTTTTCGGCGATTCCGGCGGTCCCCGGGGAAAACACGCTAGATCTGTCAGGAGTTCAAGCGAATTGGAGTGACCTGGACGGCTATCGCCAAAATGTAGAAAATTCTGGTCCTGCGCTTAACGCCATGATGCTTGTCGGACACAACACCATCCGATCTTTGGAAATGGGTAATGAACGTCGGGCCCCCAATGATCAAGAGCTTGAGCGGATGCAACAACACGTCGAGCTGGCCATGGAACAGGGTGCGTGCGGCTTTTCAACTGGTCTTGTTTACAGACCAGGACGATGGTCAGACACAGACGAGATCCTCGAACTGGCCAAAATAGTCGCACCGTTTGACGGGATCTACGCGACACACATGCGCAACGAAAATGATCATCTCCTTGAAGCAGTTGACGAAGCATTAGAAATCGGAACAAAAGCCGGAGTGGCAGTTCAAATCAGCCATCACAAAGCCGCAGGTAAAAGAAACTGGGGCAAAGTCGAAGAATCACTGGCCAAAGTCGATGCAGCGGTAGCTGAGGGAGCCGAGGTGACGCTTGATGTGTATCCCTATACCGCAGGTAGTGGGCCAATGGTTCAATATTTCGATATTGACAACCCAAACCCCGAACTAGCTCAAGCTATTCAATTGGCATCCTGCCCAGCGTTTCGACATTACGAAGGTCGAATGCTCGTCGACATAGCTGCTGAACTCGGTATTACGGCCCCGGAAGCTGTTCGCCACGTTCTGACCGCCCCTGACGGGAAAAAAACAATCTGTATTCAACACGTAATGGACGAAGGTGACGTTGTTTCTAACCTTCGACATGACCGGGTGATGATTGGTTCAGATGGCCTCCCGGACTTAACGGGGAGGCCTCACCCGAGACTGTTCGGCACTTTTCCGCGTGTTTTGGGTCGTTACGTTAGAGAGCAAGGCGTCGTGGACTTAGAAAGTGCTGTACGTCGAATGACCTCTCTGTCGTGCGACGTCCACGGTCTCAGTGGCCGAGGACAGATTACTGAAGGCAATTGGGCAGACCTGGTGCTCTTCGACCCAGACGCAGTCATTGATGTTGCCAGTTATGAAGACCCCAAACGAGAATCTGTCGGGATACGAAATGTTTGGGTTAACGGTCATATGGCTTTTGACAACGGGGTACACACCCGGGTCGGTAGTGGAAACGTCCTTAGGTATCGTCAGCACTAAACCCTTGAAAGAGCGGAGGGCGAGTACTCTGTAGTTCATGCGTCGTTGACTCATTCTCGGTTTAACACGCACTCAGCCGCTGTTAGGCGGCCTCCGCATACGCCGGCTGTTCGGCGTTAAGCAGTCGAAAGTTCACCCCCTTGACAACGACCTTTGCAGAACTCGGTGTTCCTCAAGATCTGATAGACGCATTGGCTCAACAAGGAATCGAGTCACCTTTCGCTATCCAGACCCTCGCCATTAAAGATGCAATGGCCCGACGAGACGTTTGCGGGAAAGCGAAAACCGGGTCCGGGAAAACTCTTGCCTTCAGTTTGCCTGCGATAGCTCACACAGAACGAAACAAAGACGGTAAACCAACGACGTTGGTGTTGACGCCTACGCGTGAACTGGCGAATCAAATAACCGGTGTTGTGGAACCACTTGCCAAAGCTCGTCAGCTCCGAACAATTGCTGTGTACGGCGGTACCAATATTGACAAACAGATCGAGACCATCACTAAAGGGATTGACATCATCATTGCGACACCCGGGCGTCTCATCGACTTGATCGAAAGAAAAGCAATGGACGTGGCTTTGGTGGAGTGTGTTGTGGTTGACGAAGCTGACCGGATGGCAGACATGGGGTTTCTTCCCCAAGTTGAATGGATCCTCCGACACATACAGGTCGACCATCAAACAATGCTCTTCTCTGCGACATTGGATGGTGCGGTCGACACGGTCGTCAAGCGTCATCTCACCGACCCCGTATTCCATGAAGTTGACGAGCCCGAAGTAACGGTAAGCGAAATGGGACATGTGTTTATGTCCGTCCACAAAATGAACCGAGTCCAAGTCTCGGCTCGGATCATCAGTCAAGCCACCAAAACGATGCTGTTCACCCGAACCAAACGAGGCGCTGATCAACTCGAACGAGAACTTCGTTCAGAAGGGGTCAAAGCTGCAGCAATTCATGGAGATCTCCGGCAATCACAAAGAGAAAAAGCTCTTAAAGACTTCAGCAATGGCGATATCAAAGCTTTAGTAGCTACGGATGTGGCGGCAAGAGGTATCCATGTTGATGACGTTGACGTGGTAATTCACTACAACCCGCCGGAAGACCACAAAACATACCTTCATCGGTCAGGACGAACAGCTCGAGCAGGCGCGGCGGGAACAGCGGTCACCATGTTTCTCTGGGATGAGGAACTGCAGGTTCGACAACTTCAGCGTCGGCTCGGACTCAAACTTCCGCTGCACGAGATTTTTTCTAACGACCCCAGACTGGACGACCTTCCAACGTGGGTACACCGCCAAGTTTGAAACTTGATCAGATGGCTTTGCCATTAACTGTCGCCAAGGCAGCTAATGCTCTAGCCAAGCGTCTAGAAGCTGGTGGTGCAGGTGAGGAAATACTGCAAGAACTAGCTGAGCTAGGTCGACTGAGGCAAAAAGATCTGGATGATTACCGAACAAATGGGGCAGTCTTCACTCCGTACTCCGTAGCGCAAGAACTAGTGCGCGAAGCCGGTATTGATGCAGGCGACATTGTTTGCGACCCGTCGGTAGGCCCGGGGGTGTTTTTGCTCGCTGCCGCAGAGCAGAAGTTCCACGGTGGTGAGTCAGTTCCTTCGATTATCGACAGCCTAAGAGGAATAGATATCGACCCACTGACGATCGAAGTTGCACGAACTACTTTGCGATTATGGGCAGCGTGGCGAGGAAAGCGATGGCTCGCAACCGACAAGCTCATTGTGGGAGATGGTCTCCTGGACGTTCCAGCTGACTGGTATGGCGGATGCGATGTTGTTATCGGAAACCCTCCCTTCCTTGGTCAACTGAAATCGGAGACGGCCCGGGACTCGATGCGGGCGAAAGCTCTCAAAGAAAGATTCGGAGACCTCTACACCGCGTATATCGACGAGAGCATGCTGTTCCTTCTCTTGGGGGTCGAGTTAAGTAGTGCCAACGGAACAGTCGTCTTAATTGTTCCAGCCTCGTTGCTGGGAGCTGATTCGAGTCGACCCGCAAGAGAATGGATCGATGACCAGCTGCCGTTGAAAGATCTATGGGTCGGAGGCAGATCCGTATTCGATGTTGCAGCAGTTGAAGTAGTGGCACCGATACTCAAACAGCGACAGGACCGGAACTGCAGAATCATTAGCCACGAGACACGAGAAACCATCGAAGTGTCATCAGCGACCGCAGGTCAATGGTCACGGCTTCTTGCAGTAGCGAACGGAACACCGACGGTTACCCTCGCTGCCGATGTGACCCTAGGGGATCAAGCATCAGTTACCGCAGACTTCCGAGACGCCTACTACTGGTTAGCCGAGAGAGTACAGGAGGCCGACTTGCAAGACGGCCGACCCAAACTCGCGACGGTCGGGCTCGTCGATCCGTTTTGTTTCAAGCATGGAGCCGTTAACACTCGATTTGCCAAACAACAATTTGAGCGACCGGTGATTCAAATCGAAGACGACCCACCGCCGAAACTCATGAAATGGCTGGAGCAAAAGTTGCAGCCCAAACTTTTAATCGCGACCCAAACTCGCATAGTCGAATGTTATGCCGACACAAAAGGGGAATTACTGCCCTCGACTCCGCTGATATCGATCATCCCCATGAAGGAAACGCAGCTATGGCATTTGATGGCAGCAGTAGCGTCACCGGCAGCATCTGCATGGCTAGCATCTGTCGCCGCGGGAACAGGATTGAGCCAAACAACAATTCGTATTAGGGCATCTTTGCTGACCGATCTTCCTTTGCCGTTACCTTCTGAAAGTTGGGATGAAGGGGCACATTTGGCTCGGCAAATGCAGGAAGAACAAGCCGATGAACACATATCTGTTCGGTTCGGAGAAGTTATGAATCAGGCCTATGACACGGCTTCAGAAGAGCTTCTTTCGTGGTGGATTTCTGAATTCCAAAAAAAACAGGCTTGACCTTGTGGGTAAGGCCTCAGGTAGCCTTTTAGTTCAGCCCCGGAGCAACAGTGTCTGAAGCAGATAAAACCCCCCAACCTTCTGTCACCGACTCTCCTCCCGCGTCCGGAGCCTGGTTCGAAACGATGCCAGCCGGAGAGAGAAAATTCTTTGAATTAGCACCAGATCGCCCTTACGTGCTTGAAAGTGGAGCTGAGCTGCAGACACCCCAAGTTGCCTACGAAACTTGGGGCAATCTTGACGCCGCTGGCAGCAACGCGATCCTTGTTTGTCATGCCCTTACAGGCGATGCCCACGCGCACGGAGAGGCTGGCCCAGGTCAACCTACACCTGGCTGGTGGAATGACTTCATCGGTCCAGGACGACCACTTGACACAGATCGTTTCTTTGTCGTGTGCGCCAATGTCTTGGGTGGCTGCCAGGGAACCACAGGACCCGCCTCGACAAATCCTGTCACCGGTAGACCGTGGGGAGGTGATTTCCCCGTCGTCACGATTAGAGACGTCGTTAGATCTCAAAGAGCCTTGGCTCAATACTTAGGAATTCAACGATGGATGGCAGTCGTCGGCGGATCGATGGGAGGCATGCAAGCCCTGGAATGGGCAACCAGCTACCCCGATCGTTGCGGATCCTTGGTGATCATCGCATCAACAGCTGCTGCATCAGCGCAACAGATCGCTTGGAGCCAGGTTGGCAGACAAGCAATCCTCGACGACCCTGCCTATAACGAAGGCCATTACTACGACGCGAAGCCAGGCGAGGGGCCGCATCTGGGATTAGCGAACGCGCGACGCATAGCGATGATCCATTACAGAAGTGACGAGGAGTTCGATCGACGTTTCGACAGACATAGCAACGACCCCGTGGAACCTTTTCGAATGGGACACCGATTCGACGTTGAAAGCTACCTGGATTACCAAGCCGCAAAGATTCAGTGGCGTTTCGATGCCAACACCTATCTAGTTTTGAACAAGATGATGGATCTTCACGACGTTGGCCGCGGCCGCGGTGGTGTTGAACAGGCCCTCAAACGGGTTACCTGTCCCAGCCTTCTTATGAGTGTTCGCACTGATTTTCTGTACCCGCGTCACCAGCAGATTCGAGTGGTAGATGCCCTCAAAGGGCGAGTGCCAGTTGAACACATTGATATAGACAGCGATAACGGTCACGACGGTTTTTTGACCGAGCCAGAGCAAACCGGTGCTCCGATGGGAGATTTCATCGACAAAGTCGCCAAAGGGTCGATCGCCTAGAGGTCCCGAAGGGTTCGGTCAGTCAGCAGACTTCGATAACAGATCATCGACCTCCTCCAACTCGACTTTGGTGAGCAGCCATCCTGACGCTTGGGAATTCGCTCTCACTTGTTCTGCACTAGTTGCTCCTGCAATCACGCTGGGGATTTCGGGCTTGGACAACAACCAAGAAAACGCTAGATCAAGTAGCGAACGATCCCTGTTACGTAACCACTCGGTCAGCCTTTCCACAGCGCGCAAATTGTGGTCTGTCATAAAAAGATCAAGGCGATCCTGTGGCCACTCAGCAAGTCGAGTTCCAGGTCGCGGCCCTTCAGATGTCACTTTGCCCGTCAATAGTCCTGATTCGAGCGGGAAAAAGGGCAGGAAACCGACGTCATGATCACGACAAACTTCAAATACCTCAGCCTCAGGCTCTCGGTGTAACAGCGAGTAACGATTCTGTACGGTCCGATACGAAGTGAGACTGTCTCGCTGTGATATATCAATAGCCGAATCCAGCCTTTCAGCGTCATAGTTGGAGCAACCGATTTCGCGCACTTTGCCAGCCACCACCAGGTCGTGGAGCGCTTCAAGTGTTTCACGCTCGGGAACTTGATCATCGGGCGTATGGATTTGGAATAGATCAATCCAGTCCGTATTAAGTCTGCGCAAACTCTTGTCAATTGAGCGTCTGACCCACTCAGCGCTTCCCCCAGTCAACCCGGGATCCATATCCCGTAGACCGAACTTGGTTGCGATGATCACTTGATCTCGGTGGCCTTTCATCGCCTGCCCGAGCATTTCTTCTGAAGCGCCCGAACCGTAAACGTCTGCCGTGTCGAAAAAGTTGATGCCGTTATCCAAGCAGGCCGAAAAGATCTCGTCAGTTACTTCCTGATCAATTCGAGTACCGAAATTGTTGCAGCCGAGACCGACCTCAGATACTTGAAGTTCTCCGATGCGTCTTAGTTCCACGGTCGGATCATAGGAGCCTCTGCCACTACCGTCATTATGTGCCCGAACTGATCGAAGTTGAGCTGTACCGTGAGGCCGCCACCCGCGCCGCCAATAGAACAGTCTCGTCGGTCTCGATATCGACTCAGAAATATCTAAAAGAAGGAACACTCCTCACGGACCTGCAAACGGCTGTATGCGGAAGCCAGCTCGTTAGTGCCCGACGGACAGGGAAATTGTTGCTCCTCGAGATAGGAACAGCAGTCATCGGAGTGAGGTTCGGTATGACCGGGAGACTCATGGTGGATGGTGAAGCAACGATCAACGGATTGCTGTACACGACCAGTGAGGTCAAACAAGAACATATTCGTTTCGTTATGAACTTTGATGGGGGAGGGACACTGGCCGTGGTCGACCCGCGCAGCTTCGGCAATGTCGAATTAAACCCTGACGAGACTTCGTTGGGGCCGGATGCAATGCACATATCAAATGAGAATCTGGACCGTTTGTTCACGGGAAGTCGGGCGACTGTTAAAGGGGTGCTGTTGGACCAGACAAAGATCTCAGGTATTGGGAATCTGTTATGTGACGAAATCTTGTGGCGCAGCGGCTTATCGCCGACAAGGGCTGGAGATTCGCTGAACGCTGAAGAAATCGAAAGGGTTCACCGCATAATCAGAAGCACAATTGGGCTTCTCACGAAACGCGGTGGGTCCCATATGGGGGATCTACAATCAGAGCGTCATAGAAATGGTGTGTGCCCAACCGATGGGACACAGCTAGAGCAAACCAAGGTTGCCGGCCGAACTTCGTGGTGGTGCCCTGAACACCAGCTTTGAATTCAGCTAGCTACTCTAAAGCTGTGTCTCCTCTATCTCTGCTGTCTCAACAATCGCAAACAGCTGTTGGAACAGGAGCACAAAAGTGGTGGCTCTTGGTGGCGGCCTTATTCCTCGTGTCGCTTAGCTTGACGGCCGTTTTTATCAAGGTGTGGCGCAAGACGGTTCCTCCGTCACGTTCGCCATATGTTCCCCCCGAATTAGGGCTCTCCATCGTCGAAGAAAATGATGTGCCCGAAAATAATGAGACGCGACAAGCTGAGCCCGGACTAGGTTCGGGCGATGGCCGATGGATTCAACCCCCAAGAAATGATTGATCGTTTTCGAGAACGAGCAGAAGCTGTGCAGAAACGAAACCTCCCAGCCGTAGGCGGAGAGGAACGACGACTGTTTATAGAGCAAGCTGAACGAGACTTTATGGACTTCTCCATAATCGCTGATGCATCGCCGACTATGGAAGATGGCGTCCTCACCTTGGCCATTGACCTGCGGCCACCCTCGGATTCCTGAAGTCAACTGGCTTCATCAGTTGAGGGTGAGGTCTGGCTTGGTACAGTGACGCATTGCTGCGGATGTAGCTCAGTTGGCTAGAGCGCAACCTTGCCAAGGTTGAGGTCGCCGGTTCGAACCCGGTCATCCGCTCAAAATGGTTGCCCTCAGTCCCTAAAGATTGAGGGCAACCTCTTTTCTCATCTACAGATATGGGGTATTCGTTCCCCCAGCCTGTAATGTCAGTTCAGGTTCTTGGGATGACCCGAGGGCAAGGCCTGAGGAGCTCAATTGGTTGCACCCGCTTCGGTGGATCACAATCGACCCAATCTTGTTCGGTTCCTCAAATTCACGCTCCCGTATTCTGCAGTTCACCTCTCCTGCTTGTTTGTCTTCATGGTCGGAGTCAGCTGGTTTGCCCTAGCCGTCTCGGTCGTGGTGTACATAATGCGAGGCTTCGGAATTACCGGCTTCTATCATCGAAAATTCAGCCACCACGCCTTCAAGACTGGGAGAGTTACTCAATTCGCGGGAGCTTGGCTTGGAACCAGCGCAGCGCAGGGTGGACCCCTGTGGTGGGTAGCTCATCACAGGAGACATCACCGAGTTTCGGATCGCGACGGTGACATTCATTCACCGACGATGGAAGGTTTTGGAATCGCTCACCATGGTTGGTTGACACGCCCCGATGCCGACCCTTGCCATATGGATGAAGTCGCAGATTTAGCTGTCTATCCCGAATTGCGGTGGCTTGATCGAAATGCTTGGGTACCGATCCTCGCAACAGCGTTCGGACTTCTTGCTTTTGGTATAGCGGTTGGCCGGTTAATGCCATGGACAGGAACCAATGGCCCTCAGCTAGTGATATGGGCCTTCTTCATCAACACCGTGTTGTTATGGCATGTCACGTTTTCCGTGAACTCAGTTTGTCACCGCTGGGGAAAACGGCATCACAACACCAGCGACGACAGCCGAAACAATGTGCTCATAGGTGTTCTTGGGTTAGGGGAAGGCTGGCACAACAACCACCATCGATTCCCTGGCACTTCTAGACATGGATTCAAACGAAGCCAAGTTGACCTCACCCACTTCATCATTAGAACACTTGAGCGAATGGGGCTAGCCCACGACCTGCATCCGGTACCTGCTCGGTTGTGGTTAGGTTCGAAACCATCTCGCTGGACCAACTAACTGGCCAAAATTGACGCTTTTCGACGTGCGATCAGCGTTGATGCTGTGAAAGAGTTAAAGAATTCGATCGATAGGGAGATCTCAATGGGTTTACTTGATGGACGCGTCGTTATCATCACTGGCGCCGGACGCGGAATTGGTCGCGAACATGCGTTACTCATGGCGTCCGAAGGAGCCAAGATCGTCGTCAACGATCTAGGTGGCGGTGTAGACGGTTCGGGTGAAGACACCGGACCAGCGGAAGAAACAGCACAAGAGATTCGTGACATGGGCGGCGAAGCAGTCGCCAACAACGACTCTGTCACAGACTGGGAAGGTGCCCAGCGAATGGTGAACGCCGCTGTTGAAGCGTTCGGAGACCTACACGTATTAGTTAACAACGCTGGAATCCTCAGGGACCGAGTTGTCGTAAACATGACAGAAGGAGAATGGGACGCGGTTATCGACGTTCACATGAAGGGTCACTTCTGTCCCACGCGTTGGGCTGCTGCCTATTGGCGGGAACAAACTAAAGCAGGCGTCGAAGTTGACGCAGCAATTATCAACACCGCCTCCGGAGCGATGCTGGGAAATCTAGGACAACTCAACTATTCGGGAGCTAAAGCTGGAATAGCTGCCATGACGCTCGTGGGTGCAGGCGAACTCGCCCGATACGGAGTAAGAGTTAACTGTTTGGCACCAATCGCTCGTACCAGGATGACCCTACAAACCCCTGGACTTGAAGAAGTCGTCGCAGCCCCTGAAGACCCATCAGATTTCGACTTATACGACCCGGCCAACATAAGCCCCTTAGTTGGCTACCTAGCCACAGAAGGATGCCCATTCACCGGAGGTGTCTTCCACATAGGAGGTAACGAAGTTGGCCTCTACGGCGGCTGGTCCCTCGCGGACGAGGACATTCTCGCTACAGACGGTCGTTGGACCGTTGGTGACCTGCAAGACAAAGCGCCGCGACTACTTGATGGACGCAGCAATCTAGCTTCGGTCACCACCTCGATCGGTGACACTTTCAAAGGGTTCGGTAAGCGAGAGCCAACCGAGTAGGGAACGGTTTAATAGTTCGTCAGATAACGGCCGCTGTTCGCGTCTAACGCAGCGGAATACAGCCTGGTGAGCATGGCTTCGAACAGTTGTCGGCTTTCCTCATCTGGTGTTTCGATGTTTGAAAGGTTGTTAGCGAGCATCCCCATCCACCAAAGATGGGCTTGCTCATAGTCTTCGCGAATAGTGACCGTCTCAGATGGTTCTACACCGTGGCCAATCAAGGTATCGACATAGGTTCTGATGAGTTCATCTTCCAATGTGCGTCGACTCTCAACTAGCAAATTGGTCGCCAAGAAGAAGGACAAATCGGTGGCGCCACCGCTGAACATCGCTGTTTGCCAATCGATAACACTGATTTTCCCGTCACTTCCAAACAACATGTTGGCGAGCCGATAATCAGCATGAGTGATTGTTAAGGGCTTCGACATTAGTTCTCTTTGCCAACCGCCGAGTACAGGCACGAAGGCGTGTAACCACTCAAGCCCTTGATCGGGGAGTAAATCGCCGAAACGAGTAACAAATCGAGGTAGAGAAGATGCCATCGCCTGCCCCAAGCCTTCCACCACCCCCGGTCCATGAATCCCTGGCACCCAATCGAGAGCCGGGTTCGACGGCTTGTTCCAAAAAGGGGCGTGTAACTGAGCGAGAGCCTCAACAGCGAGATGAGCTTCATCGGATGACGGTCCTTTGATCTGATCGCCAGGTCTTGCGGGATGTAGGTCATCCAAGATCAGTATTGCCTTATCGCCTTCAATGAAATTTGCCCTGCAGGTCGGTACGGAAGTGGTGATGAGAGGAGCTAGACGTGCATAAAACTGTGCTTCACGGGCCCAGACGTTGAGCATTGCTCCCACTGTGCGGCCACCTGGGTCTTGAGTTGGCACCTTGGCTACAAAACGGGTGGGTAGCTGTGTGGCAGCATCGGCCCACTTCACTTCAATCGAAGCAAGACTGCCGAGAAACGCGCTTCCAACGGCTAACGGTTCGGTGATTACTGACGCAACTTCCACGCCCGGGTTAGGTGATGCGAGACCTCCGTCGTTGAACAACAAGGTGAGGTGGTCGGCGTCGAGTTGAGTTGGGTCATCTGGAAAATTTTGAATCATTTCACGCTGTGTTCTTCAAACTTTTCTGGGATCCATTCCATGAGACGTCCACGGATTTCTTGGCCTGCTTCGGCCAGTAGATGACCCACTCCTGGGAGCGGTACTAGTTCTCCGCCACCGATCACCATTCGGACCATCTCGCTCGCCTGAAGAGGCAAAATTTCGTCCTTGTCTCCGTGAAACAGAATGACAGGCGTTCGCGAGGCTAAATCCTCAGCTGGTTCGCACCCAGCTGATTGAGTGGCCAAAGTGACAACACCGGCGCAGTGTTCTTGCAAAATGACAGCGGCTTGTAAGGCTGGAGCACCACCAAAAGAGTGACCCATAGTGATGAAACGTTGTGCGCCGCTCCGAGT
>CEUZ01029315.1_pt1 | contig 37582 bp, 37 predicted proteins | sample 361511 | NCBI WGS metagenome assembly CEUZ01 (sample SAMEA2622822, study PRJEB7988) | marine metagenome | biome: marine biome (ENVO:00000447); feature: surface water layer (ENVO:00002042); material: "saline water (ENVO:00002010), including plankton (ENVO:xxxxxxxx)" | depth 5 m | reverse complement strand
TTGGTTTTAATACTTGGATTTCCAGTAGCCTTCTCACTTGCTGGTGTCGCAATAGCCTTCGCCTTAATCGGTGATCAATTAGGAGTATTTCCTATTCAATTCTTAAAAGCTATTCCTCAAAGAATTTTTGGAACCATGACAAATGAAGTTTTAATGGCCGTGCCATTATTCATATTTATGGGAACAATTTTGGAAAAATCAAAGGTTGCTGAAGATTTACTTGAAAATATGAGCAAATTATTAAAAGGCATTCGCGGTGGATTAGGGATATCAGTTACTATAGTGGGCGCGTTACTTGCTGCATCAACTGGAATAGTTGGTGCGACAGTAGTTACAATGGGGCTCTTGTCTTTACCTACAATGTTAAAAAATGGCTACAACCCTAAATTAGCTTCAGGCGTTATTACAGCCGCTGGTACTTTAGGTCAAATAATTCCACCCTCAATTGTGTTAATATTACTTGGTGATGTAATCTCCAATGCTTATCAAAAATCACAATTAAATATGGGTATTTTTTCACCAGATACAGTATCAGTTGGGGATTTATTTGCTGGATCGTTATTCCCAGGACTATTATTAGTGGCATTTTATATTCTATATCAATTTATAAAAGCTATTATTGACCCAAGTTCAACTCCTAAAATATCAATAGAAAGTGATAATACTAATTACAAAAATCTTTTCAAAGTTCTTTTTCCTCCTCTTTTTTTAATTATTGCTGTCTTAGGCTCTATTTTATCAGGTTTTGCAACTCCTACCGAAGCAGCGTCTGTAGGAGCTATAGGGGCAATTTTATTGGCTGCAAGCAGAATAACTAAAGAAAAATTTGTAACTAAAATATCAGCAGGATCATTTATAATTCTTCTTTTTTTAAATTTTCTATTTGATTTAAGATTAAACAGATCAGACTTAGGGTTATTTGATATTCTTCCTCTTATTCTAGCTTCAATGGCATTTATTATTTTCTTAGTTTCAACTTTTTTATGCATTTATAAACTTTACTTAAGTAATGTTTTGGTCGATGCAGCAAGATCATCAACGAAAATTACATCTATGGTTTTCGTAATTTTAATTGGAGCAACTTTTTTTAGTCTTGTTTTTAGAGGTTTAGGTGGCGATGAAACTATTGAAAATTTTTTAACAAATCTACCTGGAGGCACATTTAGTGCAATATTAATTGTAATGATAGCAATGTTTCTATTGGGATTTTTCTTAGATTTTATAGAGATTACATTTGTTGTTGTACCAATTGTCGCTCCAATAATTCTACAAATGGGAATTGATCCAGTTTGGTTAGGAGTGATGATGGCAATAAATTTACAAACAAGTTTCTTGACTCCGCCTTTTGGATTTGCATTATTTTATTTGAGAGGAGTTGCTCCTGATTCAGTTAAAACAACTGATATTTATAAGGGCGTTATTCCATTTATTTTTATACAAATATTGATGCTACTACTATTATCACTATTTCCCTCTATTGCAACTTGGCTTCCTAATTATATATTTAACTAAAAATTTCTTGGAAAACCTTTAGGAACTTTTTTTCCTGCCTGACCTCTTTTTCCAGTCCAGTTTTCAATTTCTTCAAAAAGTCTATTTCTTCCATTTACATCAACAACAATAAGACCTTCATCAATGTTAAAGTTAATGATTTTTTTTAGATAACCTTCTTTATATCTTTGCAACTTAACGCCTTTGCCTTTTGACATCCTCGGAATCTCATCAAGAGAGAAAATAAGCATTTTCTTATTTTCACCAATTACAGCTATATGATTTCCTTTTATATTATCAGAACTCATTGCTTCATCGCCTTCTGATAAATTTAGTATTTGCTTCCCTGATTTTCTATTTGATAGAGCATCTTTATGAGAAACAATAAAACCGTTACCATATTTCGATCCAAGAATAATATTATCCTCTTCTTTATATGAATGAATTGATATTATTTTCTCTCCATCCTCTAAATCAATTAAGAGTTTTAAGGGATCACCGAAACCTCTTCCAGATGCTAGTTGTTCAGAATCAATTGTATAAAATTTTCCGTTAGATGCAAAAAATAACAATTTATTGTTACTGTTAGTTTCAAGAAATAGAAACAACTCATCATCATCCTTGAATTTAATTTCATTAAGATCATGATCAACGCCTTTTAGCGTCTTTATCCAAGCTTGTTGTGATAAAACTACAGTTATAGGCTCTGCTGGGGAAGAAAACTCATAATCAATAGCTTTAATTACTAGGTTATTATTTATAGAAGTTCTTCTTTTACCTATTTCAGTTTTCTTTGAGTAAGTTTTTTTTATTTCTTTAATTTCTTTTGAAACCTCTTTCCATTGAAGCTCATCAGACTTAACAAGTTTTCCTAATATTAATTTTTCTTTTTTTAATAAATCATGCTCCTCTTTTATTTTAATTTCTTCTAATTTTCTTAAAGACCTTAATCGCATATTTAATATTGAATTTGCTTGATTATTGGATAGTTTGAATTTTTTGATCAATCTTTCTTTAGGATGATCCTCTTGTCTTATAATTTTAATAACCTGATCAAGATTTAAATAAACAATTAAATATCCACTTAATATCTCTAATCTATCCTTTATTTCTTTTAATCTATAATTAGTGCGCCTGACTAAAACATCTCTTCTATGATCCAACCATGAAAGGATCATATCCCTTATATTGTGAACTCTAGGTATATTGTTATTTAAGGCATTAAGGTTAACTGAAAATCGTGACTCTAAATCTGATAAATTAAATAGAGCTTCCATAAGATGGTCTGGATCAACATCCCTATTTCTAGGTATCAAAACTAATCTAATTTTTTCAGCGGATTCATCTCGAATATCATCAAGAATTGGAATTTTTTTATCCAAAATTAATTGTGCAATTTTTTCGATCAATTTGCCTTTGTTAACTTGGTAGGGGATTTCACTAACTATAATTTTCCAAATACCCCTCTTCTCCTTTTCTATAGTCCATTTCGATCTTACTCTAATGTTTCCTTTTCCAGTTTTGTATATACCAAGAATTGTTTCTTTAGATTCGACGATTTCTCCACCAGTAGGAAAATCTGGACCAGGAATAAATTCCAACAACTTATCAAAATGAGAATTTCTATGTTTAATTAGATGAAGAGATGCGTTACATAATTCTTCAACATTATGAGGAGGAATTGATGTCGCCATACCAACAGCTATTCCAGAAGAGCCGTTTGCTAATAAATTAGGGAAATTTGATGGTAAAACAACAGGTTCCTTATCAACCTCATCATAAGTTAATCTAAAATCAACACAATCCTCATCAATTCCAGATAACAATAACTCAGAAATTACTGTGAGCTTAGATTCTGTGTATCTCATAGCCGCTGCATTATCACCGTCGATATTACCAAAATTACCTTGCCCATCAATTAATGGCCACCTAACAGAGAAATCTTGAGCCAATCTAACTAAGGTGTCATAAATTGCCTGATCTCCATGAGGATGAAACCTTCCCATTACCTCACCCACAATTCTTGCGGATTTTTTAAAAGAAGAATTTGACGATAAATTTAATTGCCTCATAGCAAAAAGAAGTCTTCTATGAACTGGCTTTAATCCATCCCTTACATCCGGAAGAGCCCTATCCATGATTGTTGTGAGAGCATAAGCTAGATATCTCTCCTCAAGGGCATCGATAATCTCTATATCTTTATATTGATCAATTAAATTCATTTCAATTCACAGAAATTTATACATAGATTCCTATTTATTTAAAAAATCTATTATTTTTTTTCTTGAAGAAGGAAGTTTTTTATTTAAATCAGAATAAATCCATTTGTTTAAAAAATAGCCTGTTAATTTTAAACCATCTGTAAGATCTACTTTATCTAAATTTTCATATTCAGAACTTAAAAGAAATGCTGGTAATTTTAAAAGTTTCTCTGACCAATCTTTACCAGCCTCTAAACCTACAGCTTTTCCGGATTTTGGAGAAACCCATTTTAACGAATCTTTAGCTCCACTTAAAACACATTCAGTTAAATCAATTCCATAACCCATTGAATCAAGATAACTAAACTCAAATTTAACTATCTGCTCTATCCAGTTATTATTTTCAGTATAATTGTCTAATAAGGAATCAAATAAAGTATAAATTTTATTACATGGTTCTCTTTCAGGCAATAAATCAAGATGAGAACAAATTAAATTCACTCCAGATAGATATAATTTACTTCTCATAATAATATGAGCTCTCGATAAATTAAGCTCAGTATCAAAATAACCTAAATGTTCTGAAAGTCGTGCACGCCAAGAAATATTGAGTTTATTACCTGTTAAATTTACCCCTTGTCCGCCTTGATTTTTTTTTAATCTTACTAATCCAGAATAAATACCATTATTCTCAGTTATAACCTTCATAATTAGTGAATTATCATTAAACTTTCTTGTATTTACTACTATACCAATATCTTGCCACTGCATTATTAACCTTTTTGATTAATTGCTAAGCCAATTCTATTATAATAATCGGGGTCTTTATCCCAATTTTTGTCAACCTTAACTTCAATTCCTAAATATATTTTTTTATTAAATACTTTTTCCATTTCGATTCTTGAAGAAATACCAATTTCTTTAACCATAGATCCATCTTTTCCCAGAATAATACCCTTATGATTTTTCTTTTTTACATAAATTGTTTGTCCAATTTTTAAAATATTTTTGTTTTCTGACCAACTTTCAGTTTTTACAATACAATTATATGGAACCTCTTCATGGACCATATGAAATATTTTTTCACGAGTAATTTCCTCACATACTATTGCGCTTTGTAGGTCAGTATAATGGTCTTTTGGGTAAAGCCATCCTTTAGAATTAGATAGCTCATTTGTGTAGTCTAGTACATCTTTGATTCCTTCACCAATTTTAGCTGAAATCATAAATGTTTTTTTAAATTCAAAATATGAATTAATTTCTTTTGATTTAACCAGTAGCCTTTCTTTGTTCATTAAATCAATTTTATTAATTACTAAAAAAGAATCTTTATTAAAATTTTTAAAATATTTTAAAACCTTAATTTCAAAATTACTTAAGCTCTTGGAACCATCAACAATAAAATAAGTCAAGTCTGCGTTAGATAGATTAAAAAAAGCATTCTCAACCATAGCCTTCTCAAACTTAGTTTTAGCCTCAAAGAGTCCTGGGGTATCTATAAAAATTATCTGAACATTTTTGTTGTTTAATATACCTCTAAGGCCCATCCTAGTAGTTTGGACTTTACGACTTACTATTGAAACTTTCTTTCCTAATGCACTATTCAAAAATGTAGATTTACCTGAATTACTGGGCCCTACTATACTCACGACTATGTTAGTTTTAATTTTTTTAGCCAATTTCAAACTCTTTCAAGAATCTTTCTGCGGCATCTACCTCTGCATCCTTAATTGAACCGCCTTCCCCATTAATCTCTCCTATATTCTTAACTCTAACCTTAACAGTAAAGTTAGGATCATGATCTTCTCCTTCTTTTGATATAAGTTTATATTGAGCCTCAGATTTGTTTCTAACATGTAATAGTTCTTGTAGAATATTTTTTGGACTTATGTCTGCTTTCAAAATTTTCTTATCGGCTAAAAATTCTTTCCATAAGTTTAAAATAATTTTTTTTACACTTTGATAATCGCTATCTAAAAATATCGCACCTAACAATGCCTCAATTGTATTTGCCAAAATGGAATCGCTTAAATCTTCTTTTTTTTTCTTTTCAGAATTTCCTAGTTTAAGAAAATTCAAAATTTCAATATTCTTTGCGACTAATGTGCATTGCTTATTTTGGACAAGGTATCTAAATTTATTAGTAAGAAAGCCTTCTCTTTCATTAATAAAATTAATAAATAAATACTCTGAAATTACTAACCCTAGAACTCTATCGCCTAAAAACTCTAATCTTTCTTGATTTAAGTTATTAATATCACTGTAACTTGAATGAGTTAGAGCTTCTTCTAGTAATTCGATATTAGTAAATGTGTAACCAATATTTTTTTGTAATCCATCAAGACTATATTTCTTTTTATTCATTGTTAATAAATTCTTTTAAATACTCTTTCCCACTTAACATCAGAGTTACAATTTTTCTTTCCTAACTTTTTCCAATGCCATGAAAAAAATTTAATTTCCGCTTTCCCAACTAAATTCTTATGCGGTACAAAACCAACTTTTTTAAGAAATCTACTATCTTGAGAGTTATCCCTATTATCTCCCATCATAAAATAATGATTATCTGGAACTCTATATATTTGTGTATTATCTTGAGGTAAATCGTCATATGCATCTAAAACCTCATAAGATTTTCCGCTGGGTAAACTTTCTATATAAGTTTTTGCTTCTTGATTTAAACACCCAAGAGAAGGGTCACTATTATTGATAAATTTATTATTAATATTAGTTCCTATAAATTTATATTCTAACATTTCTCCATTTAGCAAAACCTTTCCGCCAACAATTTGCACTGTGTCTCCTGGCAAGCCTATTACTCGTTTAACATAATCTGTCTTATTATCAGTAGGTAACTTAAAAATTACTACATCACCCCTTTTAGGATTAGAAGAAAATATCCGTTTAGGAATTAATGGCGCACTAAATGGGAGAGAATGTTTTGAATACCCATATTTCCATTTAGAAGCAAAGATATAATCTCCTATGCTAAGAGTATTAATCATTGAACCTGTAGGAATATTATAGCTAGAAAAAATAAATGATCTAAATACAAGAGCCAATAATAAAATCCAAATCAATGATACAAAGAAATTTTCCTTTTTTTGTTTTTTTATCATGTTAAGCCTTAGTTATTCTCACTGATAGCTTCTATAATAATAAATGCTTGAGCCCAAGGAAAATCATCAGTTATTGTTAAATTTATCTTTGCTTTGTGTTTTGGTGGCAACAAATTATTTAGCCTTTTTTTAGCGCCACCGGTCAAATTTATTGATGGTTTTCCATATTTGTTGTTTACAACGCCTATATCTTTTAAGTAAACACCATTACTCAACCCGGTGCCTAAAGCTTTTGTTAATGCTTCTTTTGCTGCAAATCTTTTTGCATAAGATGCAGCCCTTTTAAGTCTTTTTTCCGATTTTTTAATTTCAACTTCAGTAAAAACTCTATTTGTGAATCGATTTCCAAATTTGTTTAATGTTCTTTCTATCCTTTCAATATTAATTAAATCGTTTCCTATTCCAATTATCAATTGCTTCTCCAATTAAAACTTTCTTTCACAAATTTGTTTCATTTTTTTAACTGTATTTTCTAGTCCATCAAATATTGATTGGGCAACCAGAAAAAAACCGATATTTACTTCCTGAATACAATTAATTTCTGTAACTTTTTTTGTTGTTTCATAATCAAGACCATGTCCTAGATGAACCTCAATACCTGAATTATGAGCATAATTACACAATTCCTCTAATCTCTTAAATTCCAGATCAGACTTACTTTTACTCTCATAAAAAAGTTTGCAAAATTTTCCAACATGGAACTCAATGCAATCAACCTCACAATCTATTGCAGATTCAACTTGAACTTTCTCCGGATCAATAAAAAAGGAAGTTCTTATACCTTTTTTCTTAAGCAATAAATTAATTTCCTTTAGATAATCTAAATTATTGATAACATCTAAACCACCTTCAGTCGTTAACTCTTCTCTTCTTTCAGGAACAATACAGCATGAAAAGGGGTTTGTATTTATGGCTATGTTTAACATTTCTTCGTTTGCAGCCATTTCAAGATTTAACTTTCCAGGATAAGTCATTATAATATTTTTAATATCTTGGTCTTTAATATGTCTTCGATCTTCTCTTAAGTGTGCAGTTATAGAATCTGCTCCAGCTTTAAGCAATATATTACAAGCTTTTATAGGATCGGGATATTCTTCACCTCTAGCGTTTCTTAAAGTAGCAATATGATCAATATTAACGCCTAATTTAATATCAATATTATCTTTCATTTAATAACTTTCTTTATTCTTAATTTTTTCTTTCTATATAAAATAACTAATTTTTTTAAAAGAAAATACGATAAAAATGATGAAATTAATCCAAGAACAGTACTTCCAATAACAAATGACCATATGAAAGGCTTTATTAAAAGAAAAAAATCCCAGGAATAAAATGAAATGTTTTCAAATAAGTCCTTATTAAATTCATCAACTAAAATAAACATATTTCCTATTAAAATTGATGAAATCCACATAAACGGATAAGTAATTGGTGTGCCAACAAAGGTTCCTACGACTGAAGAAAGATAATTTGCATTTACTAACCATGAAAAGAATATTGCTATTACTATATGAAGCCCTATTAAGGGGGTAAAAGCTGAGAAAACACCAATAGCAAAACCTAAGGATATTGAGTGAGGGGTATCTGATATTTTAATTAATTTTGAGAAGTTAATATTTTTTAATTTACTATAACGCATAAATTATAAGTTTCTACTTCCTGGTTTTTCTGCGGGAATTAATTTCAGGTCATCAGGAATTTCATTAGATTCATATGTTGGAATATCTAAAGTCACTAAGCTTAACAATTCTATACCTATGTCAACATTACCTCCTGATCTATCAATTAAAGAGGCTTCTCCGATTACATTTCCGCCTAATCTATTAACAACATTTATTGCCTCTTTAGAAGATAGGCCAGTAGTTACTACATCCTCAATCATTAAACAATTAGATCCAGATTTAATTGAAAAACCTCTCCTTAAATTAAATTCACCATCAACCCTTTCAAGAAATAAAAATGGAAGGTCTAAAAACATTGCTATCTGATGACCTATGATTAAACCACCCATTGCAGGAGCTATTACAAAATCAATATGTTCATTGAAACGATTTTTAATCTTTTCTCCCAATGCAAGAGTTAATTTTTTAGCAAGTTTAGGTCTTGAAAGAGCTAAAGCGCATTGTAAATATTTAGTTGAATGTAGACCAGAAGATAAAATAAAGTGCCCTTCTAAGAGAGCGCCACACTTTTTAAACTCTTCTATAATCTCACTTTCTTCCATATTAATGAGTTACCCTTTTAACAGAACTAATTTCTGGAAGCCCATTTAAACTTTTAATAATATTTTCTATATGCTTTTTATCATCTACATCAATATCTATTCTTAGATTATAAAAATCAGTGTCTTTTTCAGTTAAAATTAAGTTAGAAATATTACCTCCATAATCAGCTATTGCCGCGCTAATAACGCCTAACGAACCAACTTCATTTATAATACTTAACATTATTCGGGCTGTAAAAGTAACATCGATTTCCTTTTTCCAATTCAATCTAAGCCATCTTTCAGGATTATTTTCATAATCATGCAATTTCTCATCCTTAGCGTGGTATATAGTTATACCCTTTCCTGGTAATGTAATTCCAATAATATTATCTCCTGGAACTAAAAAAGAATTCTTTTGAAACCTTACTGTCATATCAGGTAATAATCCTGATATAGGTAATGATAAGTTCTTTCCGTAAAATCTTTTCCTTTTAGTCTTTCTTTTCGTATTTGGGAAAACATGATCATAAACTTCAGAACCTGATGATTTCCCGGATCCAACCAATTGATATAGTTCAACTAAAGATTTAACATTTAATGGGCCAAATGATCTTTCCAAAACATCTCTGGTGGGCTTTTTTCTATGAGATGAAAATACACTTTTAATGATTTCTTTTCCTAATAGCCTTTGATTTTTTATCTTATTTTCCTTTATAGCCTTTCTAATAGAAGATTTTGATCTTCCGGTTGTGACTAAATCTTCGTATGATTCAAGGGGAACGGGAGTTTTAGATTTAATTATTTCTACTTCATCACCATTATTAAGTTTTGTTCTTCTTGGTTTTATTTCACCATTTATTTTAACTCCTGAACAAAAAAGACCTAAATCAGTATGCAAAGCAAAAGCAAAATCTAATGCAGTAGAATCTTGAGGCAATGCGATGAGTCTTCCTTTAGGGGTAAAGCAATATACTTGATCATGAGAAAGTTCTAATCTGGTGTTTTCAAGAAACTCGTCCGTAGCCCCGTCTCTTTGCAAGATATCAATTAAATCAGCCATCCAAGATATAGAATTTAAATCCTTTTCATTTATAGATTTTTTATCTTTATAGGCCCAATGAGCCGCAACTCCTCTCTCATTAATTTCATGCATTTCTTTTGTTCTAATTTGGATTTCCACCCTATGATTACTAGGTCCAACTAAAGTTGTATGAATTGACTGATAACCATTCTTTTTAGGAGTAGATATATAATCTTTAAATAAACCAGGAACTGCTTGCCAGTTTTGATGTAAAACACCAAGAACTGAATAACAATCAACCAACTCGTCAACATAAATTCTAAAACCAAAAAGATCAGATAATTGTTCTAAAGACTTGTTCTTATTTTCTAACTTTTGCCAGACAGAATAAATAGATTTTTCTCTTCCGGAAACAAGAGCCTTAACATTATTTAATTTAAGTATTTTAGAAATCTTATCTGTAATTTCTTTTACAATCTTATTATTTTTCTTTTTTGAAACTTTAATTCTTTCAAAAAGAATTGAACGAATTTCTGGTTCGGTTTCAGAAAATGCTAGATCTTCCAATTCCTCGCGCATTTCATGCATACCTATTCTTGCTGCTAGTGGCGCATAAATTTCAAGTGTTTCAGTAGCAATTCTTTTTCTTCTATTTTTATTCTTTAAATACTTAAGAGTTCTCATATTATGTAATCTGTCTGCAATTTTAATGAGCAAAACTCTTATATCCGAAGAACTAGCAAGAATTAACTTTCTAAAATCTTCTGCTGCTTTTGATTGATCTGGTTTGCTTTCAAGCTCGTTTAATTTGGTTACGCCATCAACGAGTTTTGCAATTTCTTTACCAAAATTATCTTTAATATCTTTAATAGTTGCCTTTGTATCTTCTATTGTATCATGCAAAAGAGCACATACAACTGATGAGGTGTCCAAGTTTAATTCCGCAAGAATGTTAGCTACTTCAATAGGATGAGAAAAATAAGGATCTCCAGATTCCCTTAATTGGTCTCCGTGCATAAGCATTCCAAATTGAAATGCTTTTTTTATTTCCCTAGTATCAACCTTTGGATTGTATGAAGTTATGCGATCAACCAAATCGTTTTCACGCATCAAATCTTCCTATATTAAAACGAACGCCTTGTATTTTTCTTATCATTAAGATTATCTTCAATAGCCTTTAACAACTCTTCTTCAGTCATTTGTTTTTGTTCAGGTTCTTCAGATTCTTTTTCAGAATCATCATTATCTTCGGCACTTGTACCTAATGAATCATTTTCTTGGGGTATTAAAGGAATATAATCTTCATCTGCTTCATCAACATCAATTTGTGTTTGAAGGCTTTCAATTAAATCTTCTTCCAGATCCGCAGATTTCAATTTATTTTCAGCAATTTCTCTTAAAGCAACAACAGGATTCTTATCGTTCTCTCTTTCAACTTGTAGCTCTGCTCCTTCAGCCATCTCTCTTGATCTAAAAGCAGAATAAAGAACCAGATCGAATCTGCTCTCTACTTTATCTACACAATCTTCTACTGTGACTCTTGCCATAATTTTATCCCTAAAAAAACCTATTAATCATTAAAGAACTCTAAATTCAAGTTTTTAGTAAATATTATTTAATATAATTATTCCTAATTAAATAATATAAATTATTTATGCAAAATTTAACAGAACCAAAAAAAAATTGCTCTCAATGTAATCGATTGTTCGAATTTAGGAAAAATAACAAAATTAATTACCCTAAATGGTTTAACGAACCAGTACCTAATTTTGGTGATGTAACTTCAGAAATAATGATCGTTGGTCTAGCTCCAGGTTTAAAAGGGGCCAATAAGACAGGAAGGCCTTTTACTGGAGATTTTGCAGGTGATTTACTTTATGAAACATTAGAAAAATTTGGTTTATCAAATGGAAAATATAAGGCAAATAAAAACGATGGTCTAAAATTAAGGAATTGTACTATTACAAATTCAGTAAGATGCGTGCCTCCAAAAAACAAACCGTCCGCAGAAGAAATAAATAATTGTAAATCATATTTATTAAATACCATTATTAATCATAAAAATTTAAAGGTTATTATTGCACTTGGACATATTGCTCATAGAAGTATTATTTCAATTCATAATCTTAAACAAAACAAGTTTCCTTTTTCACATAGTAAAGAGCATTATCTTGAAAATTATACATTAATTGATAGTTATCACTGTTCTAGATATAATACTAATACAGGTAGGCTTACAAATAAAATGTTTGATGATATTTTTATAAAGGCAAAAAAATTAATTTAAAAAAATTATTTGTTCTTTAATAAACGTGATTTTTGTCTTTCCCAGTCTCTTGTCTTCTTAACCTCTCTTTTATCATGCATTTTTCTACCTTTGCCCAACCCTATTTCAATTTTTGCTAATCCTTTTTTATTGAAGTACATTTTTGTAGGTACAATTGACATGCCCTTTTTTTGTGTTGATGCAAAAAGCTTATTTATCTCTTTTTTGTTTAACAATAACTTTCTTTTTCTTTTAGGATTATAATTAATGGAATTAGAATTTTGATATCTTGGAATATTAGAATTAATCAGGAATATTTCTCCCTCTTCTGCACTTGCATAAGATTCTTTAATGTTAATTTTGTTTTGCCTTATGCTTTTAATCTCTGAACCAGTTAAGACTATTCCTGCCTCAAAAAGATCGTCTATTTCATATAAAAAAGTGGCCTTTCTATTATCTGCAATAATAGTTTTGCCGTTTTGAGATTTCTTTCTTCCTCCTGATTTAGAAGACATTAAATTAGCTCAAGATCATTAATTAATTTATCTAATAGTTCTCTTGTTTCATTTCTAATTTTAACAAGCGGTAACCTTAATTCGTAATCAATTAGTTTCATTCTACTTAGAACATATTTTACTGGTGAAGGGCTTGTTTCAATGAATAGAGCTTTATGAAATGGCATTAAAATATCATTTAACTTCTTTGCTTCTTCAAAATTCCCCGCTAAAAAAGATTGGTGCATTTCCGAACAAATCTTTGGAAATATATTTGCCGTAACAGAAATACATCCATGTCCACCACTTTTCATATATTCATAGATTGTTTCATCTTCTCCAGATAATTGAAGAAAGCCATCAACACAAAGATCATTATGACTTTTAACCCTAGAAATTTCGCTTGTCGCATCCTTAACCCCTATAACTGAATCTATCTTGGATATTTCTCCCATTAATTGAGGCTGAATATCTATAACTGATCTAGAAGGAATATTGTAAACTATAATTGGTAATCCCGATGAAGCTTTATCTAAAGCCTGATAATGGGCATAAATGCCCTCAGGTGTAGGTTTATTGTAATATGGGGTAACTACTAGAGCAGCATCTGCTCCTGCATTTTCAGCATGTTTTAAAAGATTAATTGCCTCTCTTGTTGAATTAGATCCTGTTCCTGCAATTACTGGAATCCTTTTGTTACATTGATCTATTACTATTTCTACGACTTTCTCATGTTCAGGATGATCTAAAGTAGGGCTTTCACCAGTTGTACCAACAGGCACAATACCATTAGTACCTTCAGAAATATGCCATTCAACTAGTTTTCTTAATGCTTTTTCGTCTATTTCGTCATTCTTAAAAGGCGTTACTAAAGCTACGATTGATCCTTTAAACATAGATACCCACCAAAATTAATTACTATTTCTATATAAAGAATATTACCTATATTCTCCAATGATAACATCATATTTATTTTTAACAGAATAAATATACCTCTTCATTGCTTCTTCTTTTAAACTATTATTATAATTCTTAATCACAGATTGTTTAACTTCTTCAAATGGTAAAATCTCTTCTGGAAAAACTTCTAGGATGAATATTAAATGATCTCCATATATAGATTCAAAAGGTCCGGACCATTTGTTTTTTACAATAGTATCAAAATTACTTGAAAACCCTTTTCCGAAATCCGAATCTATTTCTAAAAAATTTCTTTCTACAAAACTATTACCAAGAATAAAAGGATCGCCATATGAATTATCAAGATTGCCCCTTAAATTCTTTAATATTAGATTAATTCTTTCGCCGTTATCTTCTGATTTAGATAAAAAAATATGCTGAAACGAATATCCTTTGTTCTTTTTATAAAGATCTAAATTTTCCTGATAAAAATCTATCAAATCCTTTTCGTCAAAATTTTCTATAAATTCTCCTTCTTTAAAAAATTCAAGCTTTTGAATTAATCTTCGTTTAATTATTTTATCATTTTTGTCTAAACCTAGTTTTAAAGATTCCCTATATAAAATTTCTTCTTCAATTAAACTGTCAACAATCATTTTTATTTCATTTGTATTTGGAGCTCTTCCAGTCTGATTTTCCCAAATAGTTAAAAGATTAATAACCTCTGAATCAGATATATAAATTGTATCCTTATCAGATAGGTTTATTCCGAAAAAGAGAACAATACATCCTAGCAAAACACCAAAAAATATTAGAAGTCTTTTTCTCACTTTACTTTGATGGAATATACCAAATAGGAGAAGACCAAGCTCTTTCTTGGATAGTTGGTTTTAATTCTGGTCTTGGACTCGATCCAGCTCGAATAGCGTCCCATGTTGACCATCTACAAGTAGGATTTTCTAAAACCCTTACATAATAAAAAGCCTTTACCTCAGGATCAAATTCCGGATCAGACCACAAAATTTTTAACTCTTCACTTCCTACATTATCTGTAATAGAACAATTACTTATATTAACTTTAGCGCCATTATCTGGACATCTATTTGTTGCTGGATCAACCTGCAAACCATCTGAACAAATAACATCATAAACTTTTTCGGAAGGTTCTGATGACCATTTGTCAACCCAGCCTTTTATAATTTGTACCCTTTGAAGATTTGCCCCATTACTAGCTTTTTTTGCCCAGACAATAAAATTAGGTATATCATCATTGGAATTAATGAGATTGCCTCCCATCGGGACCCCCTTATCATATAATTCACCAATGAGAGAAGAGGAATTTATGTCCATTTCACTTAAGTTAAAACCACCAAAAAATCTTAGAAGAATTCTGTTTCCGGTTGTTGCATAAGTTTCTTTTCTTTTAAAGGAAGAAAAAATTGACTCTCTTGTGTTTTCTTCAGCCCATACAGCCGCAATCCCAGAAGCACTCCATTGACTAAATCCTGTTTCAAGATATTTTTCTCCTTGTTCTTCCGAATACCTAAAAATTCTTTGATCTTCCGGTACATTTATAAAAATATCTAATTGCTCCTCAGAAAGGCCTACTGAACCACGTCCTTGTGGAATTCCATCTAAAATCCCTACCTTTGAAAAATAATTTCTTTCATCGAATGAAGAAGCTGCCGTATGGGTATCGCTAGAACCAATTAAACCAAAAGTATAGGGGTTTCCTCTATCTAATTGTTCAAGCGTTAAACCTTTTAAAAGCGCATCTCTTACATAACTTCCATCTGGTCCACTGTATGTTGGTGGTACACTACCTACTCTTGAGTTCATTATTTCAAAATCTGCCCATTCATCGTTTGGTGATAAAATGGGATGCGTATCAGAAGTTCCTTTAACTTGGGTAACTTCAACAATAGGTTCATTTCTCATTCTCTGGGATGAATACTCCTTATCTATAGCCTCACCATTTGATTTGTGCATCTCAAACATACGACCATTGGAACCATTACTGTTGTGAGGTATTGCGAGCGAATCTATTCCCTTTTCTCTCCATTTATCCATAGTATTCCATAAATCCTCAGGATTCAGAGAATCAATTCTTGAATATGGTCTAACAGGGGCTTTCGAAGTTCTAAAAATCACATTTCTATGAAGGTTTTCATTGTCTATGTTAGTTGAGGCGGTATATTCATATGCTATAAAAGTAGTAAATTTACCAGGATCATTATGTTCTTCCGCTGCTCTTGCAACATCAGACCAAGCTGATTTATGGGTTTCATAATCAAAGGCATCTACAGCTAAAGAATTATTATTAGTTAAATAAGCCTTTAATAAGGAAAACCAACCTCCTAATTGTGCCCCAGCTCCGCTTCTTACTTGATCTCTAAAAAAAGTTATTCTTTCCAGGCCGCTTTCAACTGTTAGATTTTCCTTTCTGTTTAAATTGTGAAAAGGCTTAGCAGCCGGATGTTTTCCTGCTCTTGAATTGGGGTTAGCCCAACCATCCATCATTCCCATAAAAAAACCATGATCAGTAACAGCATAAAAATCTAAGGGCTCTCTTAATGTCATATCAAACCCTAAAGGATGTTGGATAGTTCCACCTTTAGCATATTTATAAGCATCATCGGGTGAATTTGTTGTGCCAAATATAAATGCATCAAAAGAATATTTTGTATGAACATGCGTATCTCCAAAATAAACATTTCTATCAACATTGTAATCTTTACTCTGAACATATTCAGATGAATCCTTTATTTTATAATCCTTAACTTCCTGAGAAGAATCAGAACAACTTACAAACAACAAAAAAATAAATACTATTAAAAACTTCAATTCTACCTCCCGATGGCGGAGAGAGAGGGATTCGAACCCTCGATACGGTTGCCCGCATACTCCCTTAGCAGGGGAGCGCCTTCGACCACTCGGCCACCTCTCCTAAAAATATATATTATTTAAAATGCCCATTTTACTTATCAATGTAAAGTTATTAAAATATAACTTTATTGAGAGAGATTATGAACGACAAAATAACTGAAGAGCAGAAAGAAATTTTATATTCTTGCGGAACTGAGGTTCCTGGAACAAGTGAATTACTTAATGAGAAAAGGTCTGGTGTTTATGTAACAGCTGATAAAGAACTGCCTGTTTTCAAATCAGAGCATAAATTTGAATCAGGAACTGGATGGCCAAGTTTTTACGATGCAAATCTTGATAATATAATTCTTAAAGAAGATCGATCTCATGGAATGGTAAGGACAGAAGTTGTTTCAAAATCTGGTGAACATTTAGGGCATGTTTTTAATGATGGCCCTAAACCTACCGGTCTCAGATATTGTATAAACGGATTAGCTTTAAAATTTATACCTGATGAAGAATAAAAATTATTCGTAATTCGTTCTTATAATATAAGATGAAATTAAAGGACAGAAAACAACTGACAGACCACTAATCCCAGATAAGATTGCTACCTGCCTAAAGTAAAGTTCTTCTAAACCACTAAATAAAATAGTTGATATGGCTCCCGAGCCAAATATTAAAACAGGTATAAACAAAGGAAGAATAATTATCGGCATAATTAAACCATGCCATTTAATAGATAATGTTAAGCTTGCGCCCATACAACCTATAAAACTTAACGCAGGAGTTCCAACTAATAGCGTAACTAGTATAGGTAAAATAATCTCCTCATTAAGATTAATAAAAATCCCTAAAAGAGGTGTCAAAATAATAATTGGCAAACAATTGGAGAACCAATGAGAAAAACTTTTTAGTAATGAGAAGCTGTATAAAGTAATATTTTCTACAAGATAAAGATCTAAGGTCCCGTCATTATAATCCTCGTGATAAACATCCTCAAAAGAAAGAAAGCATACTAGTATAACTGATACCCAAATAATCCCTGGAGCTATATTAGTTAATATTTCTCTTTGTCCTGAAACACCAATTGATACCAAAAAAAGAATAGAAGAATAAAACATTAAGCAAAAAATATAATTTGCCCTAAAAGAAAAAGCCTTTTTTAACTCCTTTAATAACAATAGGTTAAAAATTCGCATCAATTGATCCTAAATCTAAAATTAAATCAGGTTCTTTTGTTAATTTTTGGTGAGAAACAATAATAGCTATGCCACCATCCATACAATGATAATCTATTTCATTAATGAGACTTTCGGAGGTCTTTAAGTCTAAAAAAGAAAAAGGTTCATCAAGAAGCCAAATTTTTTTATTCGAACAAAATAATCGCGTTAAAGACAATTTTTGTCTTTGTCCTTGAGACAGATATCTACATTGAGTATTTAAATCTTTTTTAAGAAAAACTTTTTTCAGTACATTCTCATCATATCTATTTTTATAAAAATTAGCCCAAAAGACTAAATCCTCCTTAACAGTAAGATCACCCTTAATAGCTTGATTATGACCTAATAAAAAAATTTCTTCACTATTATCTATTTCTATTAAACCTAATTTAGGTGGTAAAATACCTGCTATTGCGCGAAGTAATGTTGTTTTTCCTGATCCATTTGGTCCCCTAATTAAAAGCTTTTGACCAGCTAATACAGAAAAGCTTAAATCCTCGAAGATCTTTTTTCCAGAACGTTCACACATTAATTTTTCTACTAATATTTTCATTCAATCCGATCTAAATCTAATATTAAAAAACTTAAAGATGACTAATAAACCAATTATTAATATTACTATTGGAGAAAACCAAAGAAAAAATGTATTCATTTTTAAGCGAGGTTTCATTAGAATATAATCTCCATACTTACTTCTTAAATAATCAAATATCTGATCATCGGTTTGACCTTCTATTACTTTTTGCCTTACCAATGCCCTCAAATCTTTTGCCAATGGTGCATCTGAATCATCAATTGTTTGGCTTTGACAAACCATACACCTTACTTGAAGATTAATATCGTGAATCCTTTTTTCTAAAGCAGGATTTAACTCTTGAGAATTTACTGCCGAAGACGCAAAGAAGATAAGAAAAATAAGAGAAATTTTAGTTATAGATGTTTTTTTAAACCGATTTATAAAAGATAATAAACCCCCTATAGCCATAAATAAACCACCTAACCAAATGAAAATTATCATAGGCTTATACCAAATTCTTATAACCCAAGAATGTTCATCAATTTTTTCTCCTAGAACTAGATAGAGTTGAGAGAAATTATTATTTATTATAGCGGCTTCAGTAGTGAAAGACTGCTCAATAGGATAAAATCTTTTTTCGGGATAAAGATTTTCTTTGTTTCCGTTTTTTATTAAAGAAAAGTTACCTTTAGTGCTCACATAATTTTCCTCTATTTGCTCACTAATCCCATTAAAAACTAATTCGTAACCAGAAAACTTAATTTTAGATTGCGTATTTAACTTATCTTCAAATTCTTGCTGAAAAGAGCTTGAAAACGAAATACCCAAAATAATGATAGCAAAGCCAGAATGAGCCAAAAATGAAGCCCAATTATTTAGACCGACAAGTCTATAAAATATAATATTTTTAATAGAATTAGATAATAACCATACCGCAGATACAAATCCTATTATAAATAAAGGGGAAACTTTTGAAGTTAAAGAAAATATCACTAGTAAAGCTAATAAAGTTATTAATGTTGGCAAAATTAAACCTTTAATAACATTAAGTGATTCATTTTTGTGCCAGGCTAGCGCTGGACCAACTGCAGAGAATAAAGCTAAAAATATAGCAAAAGGAATTACAGTAACATTATAAAATGGTGGGCCTACAGAAATTCTATCGTTAGTAAATGTTTCAATTATAAGGGGATATATCGTACCTAAGAAAACAGTAAAACCAACAATTGTTAACAATAAGTTATTGATTATTAAAAATACCTCCTTACTCAAAAAATTCAACTCTAAGTTTGTTTCTTTTAAGTTATAGTTTTTTGCATAAACCGATAAACTTATAATTGTGATCACAACAAGCAGAAGGAGTATAAAAATCCCTCTTGTTGGATCTGATGCAAACGCATGAACAGAGGTAATTAATCCTGAACGGACAAGAAAAGTCCCTATAATTGATAAAATAAAGCCAAGAAATGATAAGAGAACGCTCCAATTTATCAGTATATGTTTTTTTTCTAATGCTAGTAAATTATGCAGGAGCGCAGTTGAAATAATCCAAGGTATCAATGAAACATTTTCGACAGGATCCCAAAACCAATATCCCCCCCATCCTAGTTCATAATAAGCCCACCAAGATCCCAACGCTATCCCTATAGTTAAGAAAATCCAAGAAATTAACGCCCATGCTCTTAGGTTTTTTGCCCATTCCTGATCGATTGATTTTCTTATGAGTCCAGCTAGAGCAAAAGACCAAACTATTGATAAGCCTACATAACCAAGATAAAGAAATGGTGGATGAAAAGCCAATCCAGGGTCCTGTAATAATGGATTTAAACCATTTCCTTCAACAGCAATAATTTTATTTTCTTTTAAAGGGTTTGATAAAAAAAATAAATAAACAGTAAATCCTAGAGATAGAATCCCTTGAGACATTAATACTAAACTTTTAGTTATGCTATTAAGTAATTGATAATTAATGGATATTATAAATCCATATAAAGCCATAACCCAGCACCAAAGAAGCATGGACCCTTCATGACTACCCCATGATCCTGTTATTTTATAAATCATGGGTTTAAGAGTATGACTGTTTTCCCAGACATTCTGAATAGTAAAATCAGAAACAATAAAACTATAAATAAGGATAAAAAACGCAAAGGAAATTGAAATAAAGTGAATGATAGTTAAAGTAGAAATAAGATTTGAAAATCTTTTATAAAAATCTCCTAATAAAAAAAATATAGTCTGTAAAAATGACGCTGATAGCGCTAAAGCAATAAAAAAATTACCAAATTGACTTAACATTATTACTCCACATTATTCTTTTCCAATATTTCTTTAACTTCTGGAGGCATATAATTCTCATCGTGTTTGGCTAAAATAGAAGAAGCGTTAAAAAGAAAATTTTCTTTTATTCTTCCTTCAGCAATAACCCCCTGCCCCTCACGAAAAAGATCCGGCACTATACCTAAGTAATAAACCCTAATATCACTTCTGAAATCAGTAATTGTAAATACAATTGAACCATCAGTAGATCTTAAAACTGATGATTCTTTAACCATACCACCTAGCCTAAGAAATGACTGATCGTTAATTTCACCTGATCTAACTTTTTCATATATTTCAGTAGGAGAATAGAAAAAAACAATATTATCCCTTAAAGCCCATAAAATTAAATAAATAGATACTGCAGTTATACTAATAAGGATAATTAATAAAGTTGCTCTTTTTCTTCTTTTAATCATCTTTATTTTGAATTGATTTATATAATTTCTTAGTTTTTAAAGAAAATCTAATAGATAAGATAACTAGTATTAACAAAAGTAATCCAGTAAATAAATAAGCTATGAGAACAAATATATTATAGTTTTCTAACATACTTCATATATTAACTATTTAGAATTTAAAGTATATGCAACAAAACGTCTTAGGTTTAATTCAGCAATAAATCTTTTAGAAAAAATATAAATAAATAATAACATAAATGATAAAAACATAATCATTAGCGGTATTAACATTTCACTATGAATTGATGGCGAACCAAGTTTAGAAATGCTTGCTGGTTGATGAAGAGTGGTCCAAAAATCAACTGAAAACTTAATTATTGGTATATTAATAAAACCAACAAGCGCTAAAACTGATGAAATTTTATCGCCTTTTGAAGGATCATTAAAAGATTTAGAAAAAATAATAAAACCCACATAAAAGAAAAATAAAATAAAAACTGATGTTAATCTAGCATCCCAAACCCACCAGGTTCCCCACATTGGCTTACCCCATAAAGACCCAGTAACAAGACAAATTAAAGTAAAAATTGCTCCTATTGGTGCGGCAGCTTTAGCAAAAATATAGGCTACTAAATGTCCATAGATTAAACCAATTAAGCTTGATACCGCAATTGCAGTATATATAAACATTGCCATCCATGCAGATGGCACATGAACATACATGATCCTTACTGTTTCACCCTGCTGATAATCAGGGGGTGAATGAAACAATGAAAACCAAATACCAATTAACAAAAAAAATAAAGATAAATACCCCGCCCATGGGGAAAGAATTTTAATATACCTCTCTAGAACTCCAGGATTTACAAGACTCGACTTCAAGAAATCTCCTTTATTAATCGTTTAAGTGTTATTTTATATAAATTATTTGTATTAAATGAAATTATTTTCTTTATCTTTCAGTTATCATAAGTAATTTGTTATAAAATTATATGGAAAAGAATCTTGAAAAATATTTAATTTCTAATGTTCGCTCTCTTGATGAGTGGAAGGATATCGCAAATAAATCATTAAAAGATATTTCAATCGAAGATCTTTACAAAGATTATGACAAAGATATTCAAAAAAAAATTCTTTATACAGAAAATGATTATAGCAAAATTACAAATTTCTCTTACTCAAGAGGAATTAAAAAAGACCATGATGAAAATTTACCTTGGCACATTTGTTCAATTATTGATCCAACGAATGATGCTCAGTTATATAATTCAAGAATTCTCAATGAATTAGAAAGAGGCGCATCATCAATTGAAGTCTCCTATATCCCTCAAGAAAATGCAGACATAATTTTTAATGGTGTAGATTTATCTATTGCACCTATTTTCTTAAGAAATACTGAAGAACCTTTAAAAAATGCATCAGCATTTTTGAACCTTTTAGTGGATTGGGAAAAGAAAAATAAGAAAGAAGCAATTGGTGGATTAGAAATTGATCCAATAGCAATTCAAGCAAAAAAAGGGGGAGAATTTAAAGAACAAGACTTATATCAGGACTATGTTGAATTTATTAAAATTAATAAAGAAAAGTCGCTAAATCTAATTACCTACGATGGAATAATTTGGAATGAATTAGGAGCTACATTGATTGAGGAAATTTCTCTTATTGTTTCAAGCTTTTTAGACTCAATTAAAAAAAATCTAATAGATGATCAAACCTCTTTGAATTTTACTGTTTCACTTGATACAGACTTTTTCTTAAATATCGCAAAGATCAGAGCCACAAGATTAGTATTAAAAAATATTATTAATCATTTTAATATTAAGCCAAAAATTTCAATTTCCGCTAAAACTTCGAAAGAAATGATTTACAAAGAAAGTCCTTGGGTAAATCAGCTTAGAATTACAAATGCTTCTTTAGCAGCTGCTATTGCTAATGTTGATAGATTAACTTGTTATCATATTACTAATCCAATAGGACAAGCTCCTGAGTTTGTAAGAAGACTGACTAGGAATACTCATATTATTCTCCAAGAGGAATCAAATATAGGAAAAATTCAAGATCCTTCAGGAGGGTCATATTATATAGAAAATATTACAGCAACTCTTTCTGAAAAATCATTGTTATTAATAAAGGAAATTGAAAAAAATGAAGGAATCTTTCAATTTATTAAAGACACAGATTTATTAAAAAAAATAAATCAAAATAAGGAAAAAAATAAAATTAATTTAGAAAATGAAACTTTGAAAAGAATAGGAGTAAATTTATTTCCCGATAAGGAAAAAAGAGAAATTAATGTTAAACCTTATGAGAATTTGGAATGATGAAAATGGATAAATTTAAAGAGATACAAAACTTAAACCTTTCATATGGTGACGATAGTGAAAACAAAAATGTTAAGGCTAAAGATAATGTTCTTGAAACTCCAGAAGGTATAACTTTGAAATCCTTTTATACTAAGGAAGATATTGATAATTTTAATCATCAAAAAACATTTCCTGGTATAGATCCATTTGTAAGAGGTCCTTATCCAACTATGTATGCCAATAAACCTTGGACAATTAGACAATATGCAGGATTTTCAACGGCAGAAGAATCCAATGCCTTTTATAAAAGGAACCTTGAAGCTGGACAGATGGGTCTATCCATCGCTTTCGATTTAGCAACACATAGAGGTTATGACTCTGATAATCCGATAGTTTCTGATGATGTTGGGATGGCCGGTGTTGCAATAGATTCAATTTTAGATATGAGAATTTTATTTAAGGATATTCCTTTAGATAAAATGTCTGTTTCTATGACCATGAATGGTGCAGTTATACCTATTATGGCGTTATATATTGTTGCTGCTGAAGAACAAGGGGTTCAACCAGAACAATTAAAAGGAACGATTCAAAATGATGTTTTAAAAGAATTTATGGTGAGAAATACATACATATACCCACCAAAACCATCAATGAGAATAATATCTGATATTTTTGAATATACATCAAAAAATATGCCAAAGTTTAACTCTATATCTATTTCTGGATATCATATGCAAGAGGCGGGAGCTTCCGCAGATCTAGAGTTAGCCTACACTTTAGCTGATGGTTTAGAATATATTAAAGCAGGTGTTAATGCTGGACTTGATATAGATGCCTTTGCACCAAGATTATCCTTTTTCTGGGCTATAGGAATGGATTATTTTATGGAAATAGCAAAATTAAGAGCGGCACGGCTTTTATGGGCAAATTTAGTAAGGGATTTTAAACCAAGTGACCCTAGATCTTTAGCATTAAGGACGCATTCACAAACCTCTGGCTGGTCTTTAACCGCACAAGATCCTCTAAATAATATAACAAGAACATGCATTGAGGCGTTATCTGCAGTTCATGGTCATACACAATCACTTCATACAAATAGTTTTGATGAGGCAATAGCCTTGCCAACAGACTTTTCTGCACAAATATCAAGAAACACCCAATTATTCTTACAAAACGAAACGGGAACTTCTGATGTAATTGATCCATGGGGCGGCTCATACTTTGTAGAAAAATTAACTCATGAACTTGCACAAAAAGCTTTAATTCATATTAAGGAAATAGAGGATTTAGGCGGTATGACTGAAGCACTAGAAAAAGGTATACCTAAAATACGAATTGAAGAATCTTCGACCAGGATTCAAGCAAAAATTGACTCGGGAGAAAGAACTGTAGTTGGAATAAACAAATTTACATTATCTTCAAATGAAGAAGAAAAAATTGATCATCTGGTAGTTGATAACTCTATGGTACTTCAAAATCAAATTGGAAGAATTAACGAAATAAAAAATACTAGGAGTAATAAGAATGTAGAAAAAAAACTTGAAAAACTTACTAGTGGAGCCTCAGAAAATGGAAATGTTCTTGAGCTTGCGATTGATGCTGCTAGAGAGGGAGCAACAGTAGGTGAAATATCTACTGCCATGGAAAAGGTATGGAAAAGGCATAAAGCAAAAATAAATCTTGTAAAAGATATTTATGGTGAGAACTTTAATTCAGATAGTATAAATAGCGTAAGAAAAAGGGTTAAAGATTTTGAAATTAGAGAAAATAGAAAACCAAAAATCTATATTGCTAAATTAGGTCAAGATGGTCACGATAGAGGACAGAAAGTTGTAGGAAGTGCATTATCTGATATGGGTTTTGATGTAGAAGTAGGTCCTTTATTTCAAACACCTTCTGAGGCGGCATCAGAAGCTATAAAATTAGAAATTGATGTAATCGCTTCATCTTCATTAGCCGCCGGTCACCTTACTTTAATACCAAAATTAAGAGAGGAATTAGACAAGCAAGAAAATAATAATATACATATAATTGTGGGTGGAGTGATTCCTAAAGAAGATTATTCACAACTCATAGACAAAGGCGCAACTGCAATCTTCTCTACTGGAACAAATATAGTTAATTCTGCTATGGAAATATTAGAGATAATCGAAAACTCTAACCCTTAACTACCCTTATTAACCCTTCCTGCGCTACTGAAGCAATAAGCTTGCCATCAGTATCAAATATAGAGCCTCTATTAAACCCCCTTGCCCCAGACGCCGATGGACTATCTTGTTGGTATAATAACCACTCATCAGCTTTAAAGGGTCTATGAAACCACATTGCATGGTCGAGACTTGCAGAATGAAGATTAGGATTCATAAAGTTAATACCATGAGGATTGGTACAAGTATCTAAGAGAGTCATATCAGACATATAAGCAAGAACACATTGTTGTAGTGAAACATCCTTTGGTAATTTTGATCTTGCTCTAAACCATACAAATTGTTTTGCTTCTTTTGGTTTTGGATCTAATAAATCAATTGGGTCAATTGGCCTAACTTCTACAGGCCATTCTTTTTTGAAAGAATCCCTATACTCCTCTGGAAGACTGTCTGATATTTTTTTTCTTAATTCATCTTCTGTAATTAAGTTCTCAGGATTCTCTACTTCTGGCATCAAGTCCTGATGGTTTAGACCATCTTCTTGGTTTTGAAAGGATGCGGCCAAGTGAAATATTTGTTTTCCATGTTGAATTGCAACAACTCTTCTAGAAGTAAAAGATCTTCCATCTCTCGATCTATCAACCTCATAAAGAATTGGAACCTTTGGATCTCCAGGTCTTAAGAAATATCCATGTAATGAGTGACAAATTCTATCCTTAACGGTTCTATTGGCAGCTACCAAAGCTTGTCCTATAACCTGACCCCCATAAACTCTTTGCCAGCGATCACTTGGACTATGACCTCTAAAAAGATTAACTTCTATTCTCTCAATATCAAGAAGGTTAATTAAATCTTCTAGTTTTTCATTCATTATTAACTAACCTCAAATTATCTAGCTTTTTGATTAAATAGAACAGATCTAGCTTTTTTTGCCTCTTTGCTTTTATCTGCTAAACCAGCGTTTTGTAGATTTCTCATTATCTTTCCAACATCAAGCCCCTTTTGAACGGCAGGACGAGATCCAACTTTTTCAAACCATTTAAATAAATAAGGAAAATCTTTTAATTTTTGACCTTGCATTTTCTTAGAAATTTTAGAAGGTAAAACCCAACCCCAGCAGGCCATATCAGCAATTGAATATCTTCCAGCCAAATATTCGTTCTTTCTTAATTGCTTGTTCATGACGCCATACAACCTATTAACTTCATTAGTATACCTTTTGACAGAATAATTTAATTTTTCCTTAGTAAATTGAGGTGCATACATTCTAAAATGATGGGCTTGACCTGCCATAGGACCTAATCCACCCATCTGCCAAAAAAGCCACTGATCTACATTTGACCTTTCTCTTTCATTTTTAGGATAAAATTTACCTGATTTCCTTCCAAGATATTGGAGAATTGCTCCAGACTCAAAAACAGAAATAGGCTTGCCACCTGGTCCATTAGGATCAACTATTGCCGGTATTCTATTATTAGGTGATATTTTTAAAAAAGAGGGCTTAAATTGCTCTCCTTTCCCAATATTTACAGACACTATCTTATATGGGATTTTGCACTCTTCTAGCATTATTGATATTTTCCATCCGTTAGGTGTATCTGCAAAATATAATTCAATTGGTTTCTTTGACATAATCTCCTCTTTTTCTAATTTTATACATTTAGTTTACTATTTAAAAGTTCATTAACAAGTTTTGGGTTTGCTTTCCCATTAGTCTCTTTCATAACCTGACCTACAAACCAACCCATTAGCTTCGGTTTTTCTTTAACAGCTATTACCTGATCAGGGTTGTTTTGGATAATATTGTCAATTATTGATTCAAGCTCTCCAGTATCTGAAACTTGTTTCATACCTTCTCTCTCTACTATATCCTCAGGATTTTCATCGTTATTTAACATTAGCTCAAAAACATCTTTTGCAATTCTAGTTGAGATGACATTTTCTTCAATTAACTGAATTAACTTTGAAAAATTATTTTTACTAATTGGGCTATCTTGAACACTAAATCCATTTTTATTCATAGCCGCAAAAAACTCTCCAGTTACCCAATTGGCAGTAATTTTTGGGTCTCTTCCTTTAGCAATATCTTCAAAAAAATCAGCAATCTCAATTTCTGATGCTAAGATATTTGCATCATACTTAGATAACGAATATTCATTCTGAAATCTATTTTCCTTTTCATCAGGTAATTCTGGTAAAGTTGCCTTTATTTCATCAACAATATCACTTGAAAAAGATAAAGGTAAAAGATCAGGATCAGGAAAATATCTATAATCATGAGCCTCTTCCTTGCTTCTCATTGATCTTGTTTCTCCTTTTTTAGGGTCAAACAGTCTTGTTTCCTGATCAATATTTTTTGAATCTTCTAAAAGTTCAATTTGTCTTCTTGCTTCATAGTTAATAGCTTGACCAATAAACTTAATTGAATTTACATTTTTTATTTCACAACGCGTTCCTAAATCCTCTCCTGGTTTTCTTACAGAAACATTTATATCTGCCCTTAAGGATCCTTCTTCCATATTGCCATCACAGGTTCCTAAATACCTCATAATACTTCTTAATTTCTTTATATAAGATTGAGCTTCCTCAGCAGAATTAATATCAGGCATAGAAACTATTTCCATCAAGGCAATACCGGATCTATTAAGATCAACATAAGAATAAGAAGGATTCTGATCGTGTAAGGATTTTCCAGCATCTTGCTCTAAATGTAATCTTTCAATTCTAATAGTTTTTGTGTTTTCATTGTCTAGATCAATAATAATTTCACCTTCACCAACTATAGGCTGTTTATATTGAGAAATTTGATAACCCTGAGGTAAATCAGGATAAAAATAATTCTTTCTATCAAAAATTGAATAATTGTTAATTTTAGCATTTAAGCCTAATCCAGTTTTTATAGCCTGCTCTACACAGACCCAATTAATAACAGGAAGCATACCTGGCATTCCTGCGTCTACGAAACTCACTTGTGAATTATGTTCTCCGCCAAATTGAGTTGATGCAGAGGAAAAAAGCTTTGAATTTGATATAATTTGTGCGTGTACCTCAATACCAATTACTACCTCCCAATCACCAGTTTCACCTTTTATTAAATTATTCATTTACCCACCATTTATCTGGATTTAAAGTATAATCAGATGATTTTTCTAAACAATGAGCAAAAGATAAAATTGATTCTTCATCAAATGAATTTCCTATTAATTGTAATCCTATTGGTAAATTTGCTTTATCTAAGCCTACTGGAATCGATATAGCTGGCAATCCTGCTAAGTTTACAGGTACCGTAAAAACATCATTCAAATACATCTCAAGCGGATCATTATTCTTTTCCCCAATCTCAAAAGCTGTAGAAGGTGTCGACGGACCAAAAATAACATCTACCTTTGCAAAAGCATTTTTAAAATCTTGGGAAATCATTGATCTAACTTTTTGTGCTTTTAAGTAATAAGCATCATAATACCCAGAAGAAAGAACATAAGTACCTATCATTATTCTTCTTTTTACTTCAGAACCAAATCCTTCAGATCTAGTTTTCTCATACATATCAATAATATTATCTGCATTAGCTCTATGAGTAAATTTCACTCCATCATATCTTGCTAAATTCGATGAAGCTTCAGCAGGGGCGATTATGTAATAGCAAGGAAGAGCATATTTTATATTAGGAAGAGAAATATCTACTAACTCTGCTCCTGCCTCACTTAACCATTCCTTTCCTTTTTCCCAATACTCTATTATTTCGTTAGAAATGCCGTCTATTTCATATTCTTTAGGAATCCCTACTTTTTTACCCTTTATACTTTTTTCAAGGGATTTAACAAAATCAGGTATTTCTTTTTTTGAACTCGTAGAATCCTTACTATCATAACTACAAATAGATTTAAGCACTAAAGCTGAATCCTTGACATTTCTAGTAATTGGTCCAGCTTGGTCTAATGAAGATGCAAAAGCAATTATGCCCCACCTAGAACATCTTCCATATGTTGGCTTTAAACCGACAGTACCAGTAAATGAAGCTGGCTGCCTAATAGACCCTCCTGTATCAGTACCTAAGGAAGCCAAACCCAGACCCGCAGCAACCGATGTCGCTGAACCACCTGATGAACCACCTGGAACCGTTACTTTGTTGTTGGAATTTTTCCATGGATTTTTAACTATTCCAAAAAAACTTGTTTCATTAGAAGATCCCATGGCAAATTCATCATTATTCAATTTCCCTAGTAAAATTGCACCATCGCTCCATAAATTCTGAGTTACTGTTGATTCATAAGGTGGTGTAAAGTTTTCTAACATCTTACTCGAAGCTGTCGTTTTAATTCCCTTTGTACAAAACATATCCTTAATACCAAAAGGAATACCCTCTAAAGCCCTTTCATTGCCCTGAGCATAATTTTTATCTGAAATCGAAGCAGCGTTTCTTGCCAAATCAGCAGTTTCAGTTATGAAAGCGTTTAATTCTCTAGAACTTTCCATAGCGGCAATATGAGCATTTATCAATTCAGTTACACTAATTTCTTTTTTCTTCAATAAAGTTATTGCTTTAGAAATGCTTAAATTAGTTAAATCATCCATTAATCAACGACCTTTGGAACAAGAAAAAAACCATCTTCAGATTCAGGAGCATTTGAGATAACCTTTTCTCTATACCCACCATCAGATACTTTGTCTTCTCTAAAATTAATATTTCCATCTTCATCAAATGAAGAAAAAACAGGATCAACATTATCTGTGTTCAATTCAGATAACTGCTCTATCCAATCTAAAATATTTGTTAACTCAAGAGATAAATTTTTTATTTCTTCATCACTTAAAGATATTCTTGAAAGTCTAGCTATTTTTTTTACTAATTCATTATCAATTGACATTTTTCAGATCCTCATCAAAACTAAATAGCAAAGTCCTTCATGCATAGCAAATAACAATTATAGAGTATATGTTTACTAATGATCCAATAAAATTCAAAAATCTAGTTGATAATGAATTACCTTTATTAGCACTAGATCCAGGAACAAAATTAATTGGAATCGCTATTTCAGATATTAATAAAAAGATAGCAACGCCAATGGAAGTGCTAGAGTTTAAAAAGTATAACGATCTAAAGGAAAAACTTTTAAATATTATAAAAGAAAGAAAAGTGGGTGGAATTGTAATTGGTAATCCAATTAACATGGATGGGTCCGTTGGCCCTCGATCTCAATCTAGTAATTCTTTAGCGGATAACCTTTCTTCAGATTTAAAATTACCTATTCTCTTATGGGATGAAAGATTATCAACATCTGCTGCAGAAAAACTATTAATTGAAGCAGATTTATCAAGAAAAAAAAGAAGTACTATAATTGACAAAATAGCAGCAAGTTTCATCTTACAAGGATATTTAGATTTTATTAATAATTAACCAAGAATTATTTTTTCTAGAAGAGCAATTCTACACCAAAGACCATTTCTCATTTGTTCAAAATACTTAGCCCTTTTGTCATTATCGAATTCTCTTGGTATTTCATTAACCCTAGGTAACGGGTGCATTACAATTGAATCTCTCTTTAAAAGATTTAACTTTTCAAGACTTAAAGAATAATCGTGATCACTACCTCTCTCTTTTTGAACTCTTGTTACATACAAAACATCTGTCTTATCAATAACATTTTCAATATTTTCAGACTCTATACTATTACTTGGTAATAATTCACTTGGTAGCTTAAGACTTTCAGGACTTATAAAGTTAAAATTATTATTCTTATACCTACTTAAAAGTTTAACCAAACCCTTAACAGTTCTTCCGTTTTTTAAATCACCAATAAATGTTATATTTAAATTATCGAGACTTTTATTGTTATTAGAATAAATCGTAAACCCATCTAATAAAGTTTGTGTAGGATGTTCGCCTTCACCATCCCCGCCATTAATGATAGGCACAGAACTTACTTTAGCTGCACGGTTTGCTGATCCAGTATCAGGATGTCGCAAAACTATACAATCACTTAATGTACTCATTGCTATAATTGTGTCTTCCAATGTCTCACCTTTTGTAACACTTGAAAATTTAACATTATTTATTGGAATCACTGACCCGCCCGTTCTGGTCATTGCGCTATAAAAAGAAGAAGAAGTTCTTGTAGATGCTTCATAAAAAAGATTTGTCAGTATCTTTCCGGAAAGTGAGGTTGAAATATTATCTTTATTATTTAATGCATTAGTCCAGATCTCATGAATGAAATCTTCTGACATGTCGTCTACTGATAGAAGATGTTGCACATATTATCCTTTCAGATTATCTATATACATCAAAATGGAAATTTTAAACGCAATATTTTTATATTTTTTTATAATTACTTTTTCTTATCTTCTTGGATCAATACCATTCGGTTATTTATTAACTAGGTATTTTACCAAAATTGATATTAGAAATATTGGGTCAGGCAATATTGGAACAACTAATGTTTTAAGAGCTGGTAAAAAATCTTTAGCCATTCTAACCCTTTGTTTTGATATCTTTAAAGGTTTCTTGCCCATTTATTTGGCTTTTAAGATGGCGGATACAGATAACCAATCCATAACTTTTATTTATTTAGCTTCAGTATTTGCCTTTTTAGGCCATGTTTTTCCAATATGGCTAAAGTTTAGGGGTGGAAAAGGTGTTGCTACTTTTATTGGGATAATTCTTGGTTTATCCTATTATTCGGCGTTATTATTTATCTTATCTTGGTTACTTATAGCTTTAATATCTAAAAAATCTTCTATCAGTTCAATTTTTGCTAGCTTAATAACAACTATTTATTTCTATTTATTTACTAGCTTTCTTGGGCCTCTAGTCCTTTTTCTTCAATTAATTATATTTTTAAAACACAGTGAAAACATTAAAAGAATTTTAAATAAAACTGAACCAAATATATCCCTATAAATATAGTTATTAGTTAAAAAAAATAATTACTTATTTGACTTATTCATTAAAAAATGAAATTTCTTACTTTTTTAAGTGGAGAATCCATTGCATTTAGTTGTTGTTGAATCGCCTGCAAAAGCCAAAACTATAGAAAGCTACCTTGGCTCTGAATACAAGGTAATAGCTTCACTAGGTCATATTAGAGATCTACCTTCAAGCGAAGGCTCCGTTAAACCAGATAATAATTTTGAAATGATTTGGGAGCTAGGTGATAAAGGAAAAAAGCAAGCAAAAACGCTTAATGAGGCTGTAAAAAATTCTGAAAGTTTAATTTTAGCAACAGACCCTGATAGAGAAGGTGAGGCAATAGCATGGCATGTTCTTGAAGTTCTTCAAGAAAAAGGAAGTTTAAAAGACAAAAAAGTTTCAAGAGTTACATTTAATGCAATAACTAAAAAAGAAATAACTGAAGCTATCAGCAAACCAAGAGAAATAGACAATGAAATGGTGGAGGCTTATCTTGCAAGAAGAGCATTGGATTATCTTGTTGGATTTACAATTTCTCCAGTTTTGTGGAGAAAATTACCTGGCGCTAGATCTGCAGGAAGAGTTCAATCTGTTGCTCTTAGACTTATATGCGAAAGGGAAATTGAAATTGAATCATTTATACCTAAAGAATATTGGTCAATTGAGGGATTATTTTCATATGAAGATTTTGATCCTTTTGAAGCAAAATTAACACATTATGAAAGCAAAAAATTAGAACAATTTGATATAAATACTGAAAATAGATCTCTAGAAATTAAAAAAAATATCGATGACAGTAATTTTTTAATTAACGAAATTCGTGAAAAAGAAGTTACTCGTAAACCTTATCCCCCATTTATTACATCAACATTACAAATGGAGGCGTCACGCAAATTAAATATGACAGCAAAAAATACGATGATGACGGCACAAAAACTTTATGAAGCAGGATTAATAACATATATGAGGACAGATGGGGTACAGATAGGAAATGAAAGTATTGAAGAAATAAGAAATAGTATAAGCGCTATATATGGCGAAAAATTTCTTCCAGAAAAGATAAAAGATTATAAGGGAAATGTTGCAAATGCTCAGGAGGCACATGAAGCAATAAGACCTACCGATCCAAAGAAAACACCAGATATTGTTAAAAATGAATTAAGCAATGATCAACTTGAATTGTACTCATTAATTTGGAAAAGAACCCTTGCAAGTCAAATGAAAAATTGGAGAGGATTAAGAACTACTGTAATTATTAATAACGAACAAAATGACATTACATTTCGTGCATCAGGTACTGTCACAGTTTTTGAAGGTTTTAGAGCTTTATATGAAGAAGGAAGAGCTGATGAAAAAGAAGAAGCGCAGAAATTACCAAAATTGTCTAAAGGTGTTAACTTAGGAAATATTGCAATAAATACAAATCAACATTTTACTAAACCTCCAGCGCGATTTTCTGAAGCTTCTTTAGTTAAGTCTCTAGAAGAAAAAGGAATTGGAAGGCCATCGACTTACGCATCCATTATATCAGTCCTACAAGATAGAAATTATGTAAGGCTTGATAAGCGATATTTTTATCCTGAAGATAAAGGAAGGCTTGTTACATCATTTTTAGAAAGTTTTTTCCGTCAATATGTTGGTTATAATTTTACGGCAGAATTAGAAGAAAATTTAGACAAAGTTTCTAATGGGGATATTAATTGGAAAGAATTTTTAAATAATTTCTGGGATGAATTCAGTGATTGCTCTGAAAAGGCATTAGAACTCCGAACTAGAGATATTTTAGATCAATTAAATGAAAGTTTGGGAAATCATATTTTTAAAACAGATAGTGGTGAAATAGATAGAAAATGCCCAAAATGTGATGAGGGAACTTTAAGTCTAAAGACAAGTAGAAATGGAGCTTTTATAGGATGTTCAGCTTATCCAGAATGTAAATATACAAGAACCTTTGGCTCAAATAGTAATGTCGAACCAAGACTAATTGGGATGGATCCAGAAACAAATAAGGAAATCAATCTTTTAGTTGGAAGGTATGGACCTTACCTTGAAATAAAGAATGATAATGAAGAGGAAAGTAAACCAAAAAGAGCAACAATTCCTAAAAATATTGATCCTGATGAAGTAAATATTGATTTAGCTTTAAACCTTTTATCTTTACCGAAAGTAATTGGCATTCACCCTGAAGACGGTAATGAAATAAAAGCTGGACTAGGAAGATTTGGTCCTTATGTTCTTCATGAAGGAATTTATGCTAGCCTTACAAATGTTGAAGAATTATTTACAATTGGTTTAAACAGAGCGGTTGATTTAATTGAAGAAAAAAAGGCAAATCCTGGTAGAGGTAGAGCTAGTAAAAAAATAAAAGAACTCGGAAAGAACTCCAAGGATGGAAAGGAAATTGTATTGATGGAAGGAAGATATGGCCCTTATGCAAAATCTGGAAAGATAAATGCGTCAATACCAAAAGATTTTGATTTAGATTCCGTAACATTAGAAATCGCTATTGATCTTATTGAAAAACAAAAATCTAAGAAAAAGAAGTAATGAATAATTCGGTAAAACCTAAACCCGCTGCAAGCTTAATTTTAATAAGAAATAAAAGAAATAAAAGTGAAGTTTTAATGGGTCAAAGACCTAAAACATCAAAATTTGCGCCAAACATGTGGGTGTTTCCTGGCGGAAGATTAGAAAGATTAGATTTTTTTAATAATCAAATAGCTTTGAAAAAAAAAGTATTAAGCGATCTTAATAAACTAAAAGCCACAGAATCTTTATCTAGGGGACTAATTTCTGCAGCAATTAGAGAAACAGAAGAAGAAACAGGCCTCAAATTAATCAATAAAAATTTAGATGGCTTATGGGTTTTAGCTAGAGCAATTACCCCAACTTACCAAAAAATTAGATTTGATACAAAATTCTTTGTTATAGATCATAATAACTTCTCAAAAAAAATTATTGGTAATGGTGAATTAAATAATTTAGGTTTCCTTGATCTTTATAAAGCCATAAAGCTTCCGTTATTTGATATAACCGAATTTCTTCTCGAAGAATTAATAAAAAAACAAGAAAAAAAAATTAATAAAAAATATTTCCCCTTTTTTTGGCGATATAAAAAATCTACAAGAATAATTACAAGACCTAATAATACTTGACTAAAAAAGAAATATACCTATTTTCACCTAAAAGGTAGATCATGGCAAAACAAACTACAGTAAAGATTAAATTAGAAAGCACAGCTGGTACGGGATATTATTATGTTACTAAAAAAAATTCTCGTACTATGACTGAGAAAATGGTTGTAAAAAAATATGACCCTATAGCAAGAAAGCATGTAGAGTTTAAAGAAGGAAAAATAAAATAAGTCTAGAAGATGAAACCTTAAATCAAATTAATTCCTTATCATTAAAAGAAAATATCCCAATTTTAATAGTTGATGCAGATGAGGTCATTTTCTTATTTCTCGAAGGTTTAGAAAATTATTTAAAAAATAAAGGGCTGTTCTTGGATTTAGATGAGCCAAGAATTACTGGCAATATTAAAGAAATAAAAACAGGAAAAAGAATAGATAATCTGGATATGAATAAAATAATGCCAGATTTTTTTAAAACTGAAACAGAAAATCTAAAAATAATTAATAACTCAAAGAATGTATTAAAAAAACTATCAAAATTTTTACAGATAATTATTCTTACTAACCTTCCCCATAAAGATAAAAATAAAAGGGTTAAAGCGCTACAAAGGAATGATATGAATTTTCCTGTAATTACTAATAGTGGTTTAAAGGGTGAAGCGGTAAAAAAAATACTTGATAAGACAAAAATTAAAGTTAAATCTTTTTTTATTGATGATATGCCCTTAAATATTGACTCAGTCTCCAAAGAATCATCGGATACAATTTGTATTCATTTCATTCAAGATAAAAGAATTAAGAAATTGATGCCAACTCCTAAAAGTGCAACAATTAGCTTTCATAACTGGCTAGATATAGAAAATTTCATACTAGACAATCTTAATGATGATGGTGAAAAAGAAACCCAATAATAAGATTATTCAATTTTGTAGAGATTGCTACAATCAATCGAAAGAAATAAGTAATAAATGCGAAATATGTTTCTCACCAAGAATAATTCAGCATAATGAAATATCTAATTTAGAAATTGCCCATATTGATTGTGATGCTTTTTATGCTTCGGTTGAGAAAAGAGATAACCCAAAACTAAAAAATAAACCTGTTATTATTGGCGGAGGAAATAGAGGTGTTGTTTCTACGGCATGTTACATAGCCAGAATAAAAGGAATTCATTCAGCTATGCCTATATATAAAGCTAAAAAGTTATGTCCAGAGGCAATAATAATTAGTCCAAATATTAAAAAATATAGAATAGTCAGCAATCAAATTAGAGACCTAATGAAAGAGCTAACACCAATAATTGAACCCATATCTCTTGATGAAGCTTTTTTAGATTTAAAAGGCACTTATAGATTGCATAAAAAAATTCCTGCTATCTTGTTGGCAAAATTAGTTAATAAGATTGAAAATGAACTAAATATAACTGCCTCAGTGGGTCTTTCATTTAATAAATACCTAGCTAAAGTTTGTTCCGATCTAGATAAACCTAAAGGCTTTTCAGTTTTAGGAAAGAATGAAGCAATTTTCTTTCTAAAAGATAAACCAGTAAATCTACTTTGGGGTGTGGGAAGCAAATTTAAAACAAAGCTTAACTCTGATGGGATAATCAATATAGGGCAAATCCAGAAAATGGAGGAAAAAGAATTAATAAAAAGATATGGAGCGATGGGCCTTCATATATCACAATTGTCTAAAGGTAAGGATTCAAGAGCCGTAAAAGCAAATAGACAGATTAAAAGCATAAGTCATGAAATAACCTTTTCTAAAAATATCAAAAATAAGAAAGAATTGGAGGATATTTTAGTTAATTTATCGCAAAAAATTGCCTTTAGAGCAAAATCAAGTGAATTAGGAGGGAAAACTATAAATCTAAAACTTAAAACAAAGGATTTTAAGTTAATATCTAGATCTAAAACTATTAGTCAGCCTACACAACTGGAAAGAATAATTTATAAGGTAGCAAAAGAACTCTTATATAATGAAAAAAACAATTATGAATATAGGTTAATAGGCTTAGGTATTTCAGAATTAAAAGAGGAAAGATTTTGTGACCTAGGTGATCTGAT
>CEUZ01055116.1_pt1 | contig 37614 bp, 35 predicted proteins | sample 361511 | NCBI WGS metagenome assembly CEUZ01 (sample SAMEA2622822, study PRJEB7988) | marine metagenome | biome: marine biome (ENVO:00000447); feature: surface water layer (ENVO:00002042); material: "saline water (ENVO:00002010), including plankton (ENVO:xxxxxxxx)" | depth 5 m | reverse complement strand
CTAATTCGATTAACATATGCATACGAACAGGGTACACTTCATCGTAAGCCGCCCAAGTTAGCTCCAGATTTAGCTAAACTTCCAAAATCTAACTAAATAAGGTTGTTTTGAGAAAACTGTGTGCAGTAGCTTTGTGTAACCAACTGCGCCCCGTATTCGGCAGGTATTGGCCAGGCCGTTAGTAAAGCGGCATTCGAAACTTTCTTAAATCAAACTGTAAAATAATTAGGATTAGCCATGCACAACGTAAGACTTAACCCCATCCAAGCAAAAGTCGAAGAAGCACAACAAAACCCAACCACAGCCAGTTTGGCTTTCAGTTTTGAAGGCACTTGGCATACAGAAAAAGATAATGTACAGTTTTCAGGAGATGTGGCCTTTCCCCAAGGTGAACTGACTTTATCAGCGGACTTTCCACCATTTCTTGGTGGCGAAGGACGAGCCCCCTCTGCCCTCACCTATTGCTTCTTTGGTGCACTCTCATGTTATGGATCTACCTTTGCCACCCAAGCAGCTATGGCCGGTATCAAATTAGATGCCATGACTATTTCTTTGGATTTGGGTGTTGACTTCCGCGCCGCATTGGGCGTGGGAGATTTCCCTCCAATGTCTGGGTTTCATTTTATGGTAAAAGTCAAAAGCGATGCATCAGATGATGATATCCAAAAGGTGAAACAATTGACCGATGAACGATGTCCTGCCATCTGGGCCATGAATAACCCTGTGCCCCACACCACTGCTGCGGAGAAAATAAACTGATGGAAACCAATACCATCAACATCACTGAAAAATTCAAATTATTTTCGGATCATTGGTCCCCCAAAGTCATTGCCGAAATGAACGATTATCAATTCAAATTAGCCAAAGTAGAAGGAGAATTTGTCTGGCATGCCCACGAGGAATCCGATGAAACATTTATGATAATTGATGGCGAATTGACTATCGAATTTCGAGATAAATCAGTCCATCTAAAAAAAGGAGAAATGTTTATAGTCCCTAAAGGGGTGGAGCATAAACCGGTGGCAAAATCAGAATGCCAAATAATGCTTATTGAACCCAAAGGGGTAGTGAATACCGGTGATGCGGGTGGTGAAAAGACCGCCGAGAATGATGTATGGATATAATCTAAATTTGTAGGGAACACAGATTTATGTTCCCTACGATTAATTTTTAAACTGCACCCTCAATAAGATTATCTACCACAGACGGATCAGCTAATGTGGACGTGTCGCCCATATTATCCAAATCGGCTTCAGCAATTTTTCTTAAAATTCGCCGCATAATTTTTCCGGAACGTGTTTTCGGCAGTGCCGGCGTAAATTGAATTTTATCGGGTTTGGCATGGGGACCGATTTCTTTCGTCACTGTGGCGCGAATATCCGCCTCTATGGATGCATCTACGTCCACGCCGGTCATTAGGGTAACAAAGGCATAAATGCCCTGTCCCTTTATATCATGAGGATAACCAACAACTGCGGCTTCAGCAACGCCTTCCGCTTTACCAATCCCACCTTCCACTTCGGCCGTACCAATCCGATGGCCAGATACATTAAGTACATCATCGACACGGCCTGTAATCCAGTAGTACCCATCTTCATCTCGACGGGCACCGTCACCGGTAAAATAGTATCCCGGAAATTGTGAAAAGTAAGTTTCAATAAATCGATCGTGATCGCCGTAGATGGAGCGCATTTGTCCCGGCCAGGATGCCTTAATAGCCAGTAATCCGGATACATCGTTCCCTTCTATTTCTTCTCCAGATTCTGTGAGTAATACAGGCTCAATCCCAAAAAATGGAAATGTAGCCGATCCGGGTTTCGTGGCCGTTGCCCCGGGCAATGGAGAAATCATGATACCGCCCGTTTCCGTCTGCCACCATGTATCAATGATGGGGCAATTCTCTTTACCCACAACTGAATGATACCACATCCATTCCGGTTCTTTGATGGGTTCACCGACTGTGCCCAAAAGTCGCACTGAAGATAGGTCATGAGAATTCACCCAATCATTTCCTTCTTTCATGAGGGCTCTCAATGCAGTAGGTGCAGTATAAAATATATTCACCTTATGTTTATCCACCACATCCCAAAACCGATCGAAATCAGGATAGTTGGGTACCCCCTCAAACATAACGGATGTGGCACAATTAGATAAGGGTCCGTACACAATGTAAGAGTGGCCAGTAATCCAGCCAATATCAGCCGTACACCAGTAAATATCGTCTGGTTTGTAATCAAATATTTTTTCAAATGTATAATTGGTATATACCATGTATCCGCCCGTGGTATGGAGCACACCCTTTGGCTTCCCTGTTGATCCGGATGTATAAAGGATAAACAACGGATCTTCCGCATCCATTTCTTCCGGACTACATTCTGCTTCCGCATTCATCATCTCATCCTGCCACCATACATCGCGAACATCTACCATATCCACAGGTTCACCGGTTCTCTTTACCACAACTACATGCTCGATGGATGGCGTCTCAGCCACCGCTTTATCTGCATTGGCTTTCATGGGGATATTCTGTTTCGTTCCGCGGACGGCCGTATCCTGGGTAATCAATATTTTACATTCCGAATCATTGATACGATCTCTCAGCGAGTCAGAGCTGAATGCACCAAAGACGATGGAATGAACGGCGCCAATCCGTGCGCAGGCCAGCATGGCTACAGGCAGTTGGGGCACCATCTGCATATACATGCAAACACGATCCCCTTTTTCAACGCCCAAGGCTTTTAGCACATTGGCAAACATTTGGACTTTTTTCAACAATTCAGCATAGGAGAAATGGCGATCTTCTTCCGGGTTGTTCCCTTCCCATATTAAGGCGGTTCGATCTCCATAACCCGCTTCTACATGGCGGTCGAGACAATTATAACTCACATTCAGTTTGCCGCCTTCAAACCATTTTATATCCGCATTTACATAATCAAATTTGCCGACGGCATCCCATTTTTTATACCATGAAATGCGGTCTGCTTTCTCAGACCAAAATGCGTTTCGATCTGCAATGGAACGATCATACTCATCGCGGTATTGATTTATATCTTTCACATGGGCATTGGCTGAAAATGAGGCAGATGGTTGAAATGTGTTAATAGGCATGATTTATTTCCTTTGTAATCCATGGATAAGAATTGGTATATGTTAATATTTTTCGCATTAGAATAATATTTTCCAAAATATAATGTAATAAATCCGGCTCATGGAAATATGAGTTGATATTTTGTTTGAAATCCAATTGAATTCCCCCGAATTTTAATTGAGATAGACGATTGTAAAGCAAGTAGAGGATTATTTCGCTGTCAATATTAATATCTTGAATTACAATTAATTTTTTAAAGCAATATGTTTTCGCAAAACCCATCCGAATACATTTTGATATGCATTTTGAGATTCAATATAAATTCGGACTCGCCCATACAATCGATCGCCCGCCACTTTAGAAATAGCTACCTGTTCTTTTTCAATGAGGACAAACTGCACCTCTGCACCATTTTCGGGTCCCATACGAAAAGGAGCCAAATTTTCCTGAATGGTATAAACTGCTTCTCCAGAATCGGGCTCTAAGGCAGAAATATACACAACCTTTTCTGAAAGGCCTTCGAGGACAGTAATCCATCCTTTCCATGGCGGATAGTACCCCTCTGTATCAATAGAGAACAATACCGGTTCATCAAATTGTCGTTTGGTGGTAATGCGCACCCTTTTATACCCGGATGTATCCAATTGAGTGGATGTTAACACATCCCCTCCTTGAGAAACACGAATATCACTATTAGGGATGGGATCACCCGTTTTTTCATCCATCACATATAGTTGGATAATATCCATGGGTACGTGCACGTCAAATGGCGTCAAATGGATGTCACCCTCAGCCGCATCAAACATACGATATTGGTGGAGATAGTTATCACCCATAGGCTCAAGCTTCGCCATATTCCCCAATGAATCCGAATTAAGAATATCGGCCGGCAATATGATTTGGATAGGTTCTCCCGGAAAAAATATTTTTTGAATCTGCATTTCTGCAGGTCGATTCCGTGGATATATACTCAATCGATATGCTGTTGGTGACACATCAATGGGGTTCACAGTTGCATTAATTGTCACTATTTTGGATTCGTTTGGTTTTCTTACACGAATCTTTTGATCAAAAATAGTGGAATCTTCCTGTCCCCATCCTACAGCCAAGATCAGACCATAAAAAATAAATCGGCGAATGTTAGCAGGATTGCCCATGAGGTGTTTTCTGGTACTTACCGTTTTCATCTTTCTTCACTGACACCATCACAATCGTTGCCACACAGGCCAATCGTGGTTCGCTGTTTCTACCTTCGGCGTGGGCTTCCACTTGGATCTTAAATGAGGTGGTGCCGGCGTCAACAATCGTCGCCATGAAATTCACCCAGTCTCCGAGATAAACCGGTTCTTTAAATTCCACTTGGTCGATGGTCCGCGTTACGGCCCCATCCACATTGGCACTTTTTAGAAATCGATAGGCTACTTTGGCTGCTGCCAAATCCACCCATGCAATCATCTGGCCACCAAAAAGCGTGCCTACCACATTAATGTGATCCGGCATCACAAATTGAGAATATTTAGCTGAAAGGCTCGACATAATAATAATTCCTTTATTGAAAACTATGCATAGGGTGGTATAAAGAAAAAGCCCCGCAAATAAACCCTCGAGAAAATCTTTTTTCCCTGAAGAGCACGCCACACCTGCGGGGCTTCATGGAAAAAGTTTATCTTTAAGGAGATATGATTTTCAAGGATTTTTTTCAATTCTTCGATAAATAGGCTTTGGCCATCCGTTCTCCCTCGTCAAGATCCACCTTTGATAAGCAATATGCACCGGCGGCAAATAATAAAATGAGAGATAAAATTCCGATTCTCGGATTTTCAGTTACCAATCCTATATAACCCATCAATGGAGGCCCGATAATTGCGGCAAACTTTCCTAACATATTATAGAATCCGTAAAATTCGGCTGCTTTCTCCTTGGGGATAATACGTGCATACATGGATCGACTCAGAGCCTGAATCCCCCCTTGGAAACAGGCAATTCCAATTGCCAATGTATAAAAGTGCCATTCTTTTGTCATGAGGGCACCAAATATTGTAATGATCGCATAACCAAATATTGCCGTATAGATGGCCTTTTTAATCCCAATTTTTGATGAAAAATAATTGTAGGCCAAGGTGGCAGGGAAAGCAACGAATTGCACAAGAAGTAATGCCACAATCAATGAACTGGCTGAAAAACCAATACTGGTACCATATTTGACGGCCATCCTGATAATGGTATCTACCCCATCAATATACAGCCAATAGGCCAGGAGGAACATACCCACCACCTTGAGATGTCTAATATCCCGAACCGTTTGGAAGAGTTGTTTCCATCCATTTCCAATGGCAGTGATGATGCCTACAGATGCATGAATTTTTGGCTCTTTCACAAAGAGAAGGATAGGCATTGAAAAGACGGCCCACCAAATTGCCACAGATAAAAAAGAAAGCCGAATCGCAGTTGTGCCATCAGGGATACCAAACCATTCAGGTTGTTGATACATGAGGACATTCACCAAAAACAATAAACCGCCGCCAATGTAGCCCAATGCAAACCCCAATGAGGAGGTATAATCCATTTTTGATTTTGAGGCAACACCGGGCAATAATGAATCATAAAAAATATTGCCGCCTAAAAATCCTACAGAAGCCACCACATAAAATACCACAGCCATTTGCCATTGGCCTTGGCCAACCATCCATAATGCACCTGTACCAATTATGCCTAAAAATGCAAATAGGGTTAAAAATTTCTTTTTGGCCGTCCCGCGATCAGCGATAGCACCTAAAAATGGTGCAAGTGCAGCCACAATAATGGATGCAATTGAATTGGCCAAACCCAAATACCAGGTACTCAATGAAACCGATTCAGTAGTGGACCAATATTGCTCAAAAAATACAGGGAAGAATCCCGCCATCACAGTGGTGGAAAATGCACTATTGGCCCAGTCATACAATGACCAGGAAAGAATGGATTTTTTTGAATCAATCATTTGTCTGCCTGTCGATTCATTTAATTTAATGGATTACCATGCCTGTAAGTAAGAACTAATCCGAAACCACGTGGATGTGGTGCCATAGGTATGATAGGTCAAGTATGGTACAAACCAACGGACACCCACTTCCATTTCAAATGGGAGCGGGCCTATTTGTTTGAATGGATCTACGTTAAGCAAATTGACCTTTATGTATTGAGAAACTGCTGTCCGTTGGGTGTCATAATTTTTTCGTGTTACCATCCATTCGTCCCAAGGGTCAGAACGAGATGAATATTGATCACGTCCTGATAAAAGCCAATTCACCCCAGTGGTAACAAATAAGCGTTGTGGAATGGCTTCTATCTGTCCCTGTAATGCGCCTGTAATTTCGAAACCCTGTTCATGAAGAACGTCCTTGCCAATAGTTGCAGAAATGGAATCGATATGGGTGTCTGTATGCCAAAGAAATGAATAGGATGGATTAATAATCTCCCGGCTATAGGTGGCCCCGTTGACAGACCAATTGATATTGATGAGCCGTCCCCACACTTTCCGGTATAGTTCTCCAAACACGCGGCCACGCCATCGAGTGAGGCCATTGCCAATAGGCAGTTGTTTAAATTGGACCGGAACACCATTCGAATCTACTTCTTTTGGATAATATTTTTCTAACAGTTCACCAAATGGGAGTGTGGCATCTATACCACCATAGAGCGAATATTTTTGTTTGCCACCACGCCATGCCGGATTGCCAATAAATAATACATTCATTCCAATGGTCACGTCACCTAGCCCTGAATTGGATTTATTTTTCGGAAAATAAAAAGCCATAACACTATCTAAGGCGGCCTGGTTCCCATCTCCCGTAATAGACCAAGTATGGGTTTGATCGAACTTATTGACATGAGGAATATTGAAAGATAATGTGGCGCGGTCCGTTAATCCATATTCAATATGAAATGATTGTGTGGTCAAACTCCGCTTCCAATATTGATTGATTGTATAATTTAACCCATCATAGAAATATTCATAATCAGTCCATCCATCTTTCCCGTCATGGCCTTTCCATTTGCCCGTGGCCATCTCCTGCTGAAGGCTAATCCGCCACACATTTTGGGGAATGGTAAAGTGGGTTTGGGAGAATGAATAAGCGAGAAGAAAAAAATATAAAGGAATAAGTTTATGGGACATAGTCTATTGGTAGAGGAGGAACTGCTGACGGAACTCATTGAATTTCAGTACATCCTTAAGCCAAAGGGGCGGCAAATAATTGGCAGGCTTCCCCTGAGCAGCAAATATTCGTAATTGACTATGGCCATATAACATATCAATTCGGTTCAATCCATCCCACTGGAATTGGCGTGGGTAAAGTTGATAAGCCAGCACCATGATGGCCGTAGCCGTGGCCAGTGGATCATACCGATTTGCATCCGTGATATAAATATCCACACCACTGCACACTTTATTCACGTGCATGGGAACCATCCTATCTTCTGGCCTTTTTCTGGGAATATACTCAACGATTCGGAATTCCACTCCGGGGAGGTTTAATGCGGTCAATTTTTCCACCAAATGGGAACCGGACAGCCAAGGCGCTCCCGCCCGCATATAGGGGCGGCTCGTTCCCCGACCATCATTGAGGTTCGTCCCTTCCAATAAACCAAAACCCACATAAGCTAAATTGGTCCGTAGCGATTTGATTTTCGGTTGTGGCTTCACCCATGGGTGTTCCGATTTATCTAGCCAGTATGCTCGCTTCCAATTGGCCATGGGAATCACAGTGAGGTTCACTCGTTTTAAGTTTTTGATCCACCCCATTTCATTGGCCATGATGGCCATTTCACCTATAGTCATCCCGTGACGGATGGGCACCAAATGGTACCCTTCAAATGATTGAAATTGTGGTCGGACTACTGGGCCATCCACCCGATCGCCTCTCAGAGGGTTGGGCCGGTCTAACAGAATGACAGGAGTGTTCCATTCACTGGCCACTTCCATAATTTTTGTGGTGGTGGCAACATAGGTAGAATAACGAACGCCCGTGTCCTGAATATCAATTAAAATGAGATCCAAACCGCGCATGGCCCATTCCGGCGGCTTAACATTTCGACCAAATACCTCTACAATACGTGCATTATAAATGGGGTCAAACTTTTGATCTCCCTGAATTTTAAACCGTTCATTCTGTTGGGCGAATAATCCATATTGAGACGTGAAAATAATCTCTACATCAATCTTTGGATGGGCCTTCAATAAATCTAAAAGATGCGTGCCTTGTCGGTTGACAGCCGTTTGATTGGTAAATACACCAATTGTTTTACCATACAGCGGTTTGAAATCCATTTGTTCCAATACATCCAATCCATAGAAAATAGATGGATGGAAAGAAAGATCGGGAACGGGCATCACAATACTATGATTAAATGATTGCCCAAAGACAATGGAAAGCCAAATTGTGGCTTTTACAAATAGGGTGTGAACTGGATTTCCTCGGATCATTTCCACAGAAAATCTAATACAGTTTCAGGGAATTAATCCTGATAGATTCGCTCAGTTCGGCCACCAATAGCCGTAGATAATACATATGGAGTAGAATCGATAGATTTGGCAATTGTCTCCATTGTGATTTCATCTTCTTCCCATTTGCCCATAAGCAATACATCCTCCCCTTCTATTGGTTCTGTATCGCCAAAATCTACCATGAATTGATCCATGCATATCCGACCAGCGATGGGGTAATTTATACCGCCATAAGACACATATCCATCCACATACCATGGACGGGGTAACCCATCGGAAAATCCACATTGAATGACACCAATATTCGTATCCGTTTTTGTATGATAAACACCCCCATAACTCACAGCAGTATTTTGAGGAACGTGACGAACATTAACGATGGGTGCCGTGAATGTCATCACGGGTTGTATATTTAAATCCTGGGGCACTTCATCAGAAGGATAAGCACCATAAAGGAGCATGCCGACTCGAATCAGATTGTACTCACTTTGATCCATATTTAATACAGCGCCGCTATTCGAAAAATGGACATGATTAAACTTAATTCCTTTTTGGGCTGCTAACGCCAATACAGATTTAAACTTGGCTTCCTGAGCAATTGCATAGGTTAAGTCACCCTCATCTGCTGTGGCATAATGAGAATATATACCTTCACAAGGTAGATGGGAATGATCTACCAATTGATTTATGACATGATCCATTGCATCCATATCAATGCCCAATCGGGTCATGCCTGTTTCCACTTTTAAATGAAATTTGGGAGACTGACCAGTCGATTTATAATATTGAACAAGGACATCCACATCATGCGAATTTGCCACATTTAGAGTGAGATTTTTTTGGATCGCACCATTTAACTTTCCTGTATCCATTCGGCTAAATACCAAAATATCAGATGTGATACCTGCGTCCCGAAGTTCGATCCCCTCCTCCAATGTAAATACACCGAAAAATTGGCACCCATGGGATTCAAGAGCCTGTGCACAGCCAACAGCCCCATGGCCATATCCATTGGCTTTTACCACAGCCATTATGGGTTTATGATTAACTCTGGTTTTTACCCGGTTATAATTTGCGATTAAGCGATCAAGATGGATGGTTGCTTTAGGTCCACGCATAAATAATCAAGAATAGGTATCAGATAAATGGGATTTTAATTCATCAAAGTTTGAAAATATTTTTGTACTGCATGCCATGATCCAACCACTGAGATCCCCATCAGATAGTTTATTAATCAAGTAAACCGGTTTACCGATTTCATATGCCAGGGTCACTTCTGCATGGGTACCTGCTCCCCTCAAAACAAAATCATCCCAAAGACAGATAATATAATCCACACCATTTCGCACCGTATCAATATCCCTATCTACACAAACTCGAATGAAATCTGCATATCGTGTAGGGTCAGATACTTTCCACTCACGATAATCTTCTGTCCCATATGATTTGATGAGGTTTTGGGATTCAATTACCGGATTGTAAACCGTATGACCAAAGGAATCATCCAGCCAATCGGTCATCATTTGACGCCATCCCGCACCTTCATCATGGGCATACTCCATGGCACCCGAAAGATAAGCTCTCATTGCTTTAACCGATGTTTTAAAAGGGCGCCATTCATCAAAGTCCATATCAATGATGTGACTACGGGAATGGCCAATAAGTCACCTTGGATAGTATTGCTAAAAAGAAGTTGTCTCAATTGGGTCAATACAATACTTAATGGATTATAAGATAGAATAGTGCCGATGGTTTTGGGATAGAAATCAAACTCTACCAAAACACCGGTACCAAAAATGATAAACAAAAACATGATAACCGAAATAGAAAGGTATGTGGATATCCGATCAGTCAGCACCGAAAATGTAATCATGAGATTTCCCAATAAGAATGTATATAAAAATGAAAAAATCGGTATAATGATATAGGCTGACCATGGTAATGAGGACGAAAGCAATAAAGTTAGTATTCCCATGGCGAAGATCACATATATCAATGATTCAATAATAGATGTGGTCAAAAAACCCACCACCAAATGAAACTTGCTATAGGGGGCCATGGTAATGGGGATAAATGATTTTTTATGAATCCGAAGGTCAAATAAATCCCGATAAATCATGGCGAATGTGGACGAAACTGCAATCAATAAGATTATGCCCGGAAAAACCCATATATCATAGGGGATATTTGATAAGGAATGCACCAGTATATTTTTCATCACCATGGTAATGGAGACATGGAGCATGAGGGGTAAAATAATCATGAAGGCCAGCGTTGTCATGAACCGATGGCGAATCAGCCAGAATCGTCTTAACAATAATGGTTTAATCAATGGATGCCATCCTTCGCATATTTTGCATCCATGAGATCTTGAAGCCCTAATTTTTGAACACTAATATCCTTCATTACGGCGGTAGAAGCCGCATTCAATACATCGAAAAAGACATTCCGTTCTTGCCCATAAAAGTGGATACTGTCTCCAATTCGAGATGGGTTTTTCACTTTAGGCAGTTTTGATAATATTTTAAATAAATCATCTGAAAGTGTTTCAAACTCAATCTGGAATTGATGAAATTCAAATGTACTACCGAGCAATTTATCTAAGCTACCATCTAATACAATGCGTCCATCTTCTAAAACCAGAATGCGATCGTGTGCTTCTTCTACTTCCTGTAGAGATTGACTCACATATACAATGGTTTTTTGTCCACGTAATCGAAGTAATAAATCCCAAGTATGGCGATACGATTCTGCATCCATAAAAGCAGTCGGATCATCCATGATTAATATTTCCGGATCGTGGATGAGTGCCCTTAAGAGCATGCCTTTTTTCACAATCCCCGGCGATAATTCACCAGTCATCCGTTTTAAATATGGAATAATGTGAAGTTCCCGGGCCAATTGCACCATTCTGGTATTCACAGTTTCTGTATCCACGCCGTAAAGCTTTCCCATAAATTGGATATTTTGTTCAAGTGTCAGCCAGGGATCGAGGTCTACCTCATGAGGGACAAAGCCGATGGATCCCATAACCTCTAATCGTCTTTTTTGGGCGTCCAACCCATTGATAAATACTTGCCCATACTCTTGATATTCGATGCCGGAAATCACTTTTAGCAGCATAGACTTCCCTGCTTCATTATCGCCGATGACTGCCACCAGAGATCCTCGCTCTACACCGAATGTTAAACTGGCAAGAATGGTTTTATCTCCCACCAATTTTCCGACTTTTTTAAGTGTAATACTGGCTTCCATTAATGGGCCTCATACCAAGATTCACCATAGCCGCAATCCACAACGATGGGTACAGATAAGGGTAATGCTTTTTCCATTTGTTCCACCACCAATGATTGGAGATGGATTAATTCAAGGTTGGGGACTTCAAAAACCAATTCATCATGAACCTGACTAATCATTTTTGATTTCATACCTTCCACTTCAATTTGAGATTGAATGGCAATCATGGCCAATTTTATCATTTCAGCATTGGTCCCTTGGATGGGCATATTGATGGCCATCCGCTTGGCCGCTTCTCGATGGAGATGATTTGTACTATCGATATCCCAAACAGGACGGCGTCGGCCCAATATGGTTTCAACATAATGAGATTCCCGCGCTTTTTCAATGGTGGATTCAATATAGCTTTTAATACCTGCATATTGTTCAAAATAAGCTTCAATAATGGACTTAGCTTCTTTTTGGGGAATTCCCAATTCCTGACTCATTCTAAATGGGCCAGCTCCATAGAGCAAACCAAAATTCACGATCTTGGCTGTCCGTCGCATTTCAGGAATCACATCTTTCATGGACACATTAAACACATCCGCTGCGGTTCGGGTATGTATATCATCACCATTATTAAAGGCGTCCACTAGAGCTGGATCTTTACTCAAATGAGCCATAATCCGTAATTCAATTTGAGAATAGTCTGCAGAAAAAATCACCCATTCCTTTTTATTGGATCGAAATGCCTTTCGAATGGCCCGGCCTTCATCTGTACGAATCGGGATATTTTGAAAATTGGGATCTTTTGATGAGAGCCTTCCTGTGGCAGCTACGGTTTGGCTGAATGTGGAATGAATTCGTTTTGTTTCAGGGTGTATCAACGCAGGCAGTGCGTCAATATATGTATTTTTTAATTTATTCAGCTTTCGATATTCCAATACCAACTCGGGAATGGGATGTTCATTTTTTAACCGATGGAGCACATCTTCAGCTGTAGATCGCTTTTTGATTTCAGGCAATCCCTTGATATCGAATAGAATTTTGGCCAATTGCTGAGTGGAGTTCACATTAAATTCTGTACCTGCTTCTTTTTGGATATCCGCCACCAATGCATCTATCTTTTTTCCCAGTGTTTCAGACATGGTGGCAAGCATTTTACCATCCACAAACATACCATTGAATTCCATTTCAAGGAGGACTGGCAAGAGAGGTAATTCGATATCATTGAAAAATGAATCAAGGCCTTCTTTCTTTAATTCTGCTGCAAAGATATGGGTTAATTGAAGGGCTACATCTGCGTCTTCTGCCGCATAGAAAGTGGCTTTTTCCAATTCCACTTCTGCCATGGAGATCTGACTTCTCCCCTTCCCAATCAAATCAGTGATGGGTACCATCCGGTATTCCAAATGTTCCATGCTTAGGTTATCTAGTTTTAGACTTCTGGAATCTGGTTTCAGCAAATGGGCTGCCAATAACGTATCAAACTTTATCCCTTTCACATGAATGCCTGACTTGCGAAGGATTAATGCATCAAATTTTACATTTTGGCCTGTTTTGGGAATGTTTTCATTTTCCATCATGGGCCGCAGCACATCCAAAACTTTACTCAAATGATCATCAAATAGATCTGATTCTTTCTCTTTATAATGGATGGGAATGTAAACGCCACTGTCTTTTGTCGTTGAAAAAGAAAGACCCACAATGTCGCACCGCATGGGCTCAACCGAAGTTGTCTCCAGATCAAATGAAAGCCACTCCCCAGTTTCCACCTTATCTACAAAGGAATGAATATCATTCAATTCAATTAATGCTTTATAATTTTTTTCAGGCCGTTTCTCCTGAGTAGGAACTTCCCCATGAAATGCATTGAGCTGGGTTTGGAGTGCTTGGAATTCCAACTCCCTAAATAAGCCATCTAATACATTTACATCAAATCCATCCGTGGCCATATCATCAAAATTAGTGTCCAAGTCCATGTCCGTCTTAATTGTGACCAACTCTTGGCTAAGGATGGCCGCTTCCCTGCAATTTTGCAGTCCCTCACGTGCCCGCTTGTTTTTCACCTTATCCGCATGATCCAGTGCATTAACCAAGGACCCATATTCGTTTAAAAGTTTTACAGCTGTTTTTTCGCCTACCCCCATGACGCCCGGGATATTGTCAGATGAGTCGCCCATTAGGCCAAATAGGTCAATTATTTTTTCTGGCGGCACACCCCATTTGTCTACAACACCTTCTCGATCAAATATTTTCAACTCTGCTTGTCGCCCAGAGGGGGAATAAAGATAAATGTGGTCATTCACCAATTGCATAAAATCTTTGTCGCCACTAACAATATAAATATCAAACCCTTCTGCTTCGCCTTGTTTCGCCAGTGTACCGATTATATCGTCCGCTTCAAATCCGGGGGATTCCATGGTGGGAATGCGCATAGCTTCCATTAGTTGCCAAAGATAGGGTAATTGCTCACGCATTTCATCAGGCATTTTTTCCCGCGTGGCTTTGTATTCAGTATAGCGGTCATGGCGAAATGTCTTTTTGGACGAATCGAATGCAGCCATGAGGTAATCCGGCTTTTCCTGTCTGAGTAATTTCAGTACTTGACTCGTAAAGCCAAAAAGGGCCGATGTATGCATGCCTTTGCTATTAATCAGTGGATTCCTAATCATGGCAAAATGGGCACGATAAAGCATGGCATAGCCATCTATAAGGAATAGGCGTTTTCTTTGTGATTTATGATCCGACATGAAGCATTAAAGTTAAGACGGTGAGTTGAATACCACGAACCCTGAAATTCAATATTTCACCATTATCTTCAAAAGGGTTCGGTCTTTTATGCTTACGGATAAGCGTTTATATTCTGACAGGTTAGATTGGCTCAATTCATATAAAATCAAAACGAGTTTCATCATAAACATAGTCGAATTTATCCGAACCCTTTCAATCCGAAAACCACGATGACCAACGAAGGAGCCACATTAGGCAAACATCATATTACATGGAATGGAAAAAAGTATGCGCCCAGAATGTACCTAGCCAAATTGGAATCAAATCAATCCACGCAAGTGGTGAAAATGGTGTTAATGAAATGACATTCAAAACAGATCGAACACGTGTAAAACGAATTCCCGAACGAGGGCATTACGACAAAGAAACGATTTATCCGATCATCGACGAAGCAATAATCTGCCATGTGGGCATTATTTATGAAAATAACCTTGTGGTGATTCCCACCATTCATGCACGAGATGGTGATATATTATATATTCATGGTTCAGCCGCAAGTCGGATGTTAAAACTCATACCTATCCAAAACAATATTTGCGTAACCATTACCCTCATGGATGGGATTGTATTGGCCCGATCCGCGTTCCATCATTCTATGAATTATCGTTCCGTGGTTATTTTCGGCTCGGGGCATATCGTGGATGATCCGGATGAAAAATGGAACGCATTAAAAGTGGTAAGCGACCACTTAATTCCTGACCGGTGGGAAGACGCGCGCCAACCCAATCAAAAAGAATTGGATGCTACAACTGTTATTTCCATCCCTTTAAAAGAAGCGTCGGCCAAACTGCGTGAAGGTCCACCGGGAGATGATGAGGATGATTATACGCTTCCAATCTGGGCCGGGGTTTTACCCTTATCTATCCAAAAAGGCGATCTCATTCCCGATCCGGTACTTTCAGATCATATCGAAGTCCCTGATTATTTGAAGTGAAACTAAAGGTACTCACAGTTGGGAAGGTGAAAGACAAAAAGCCTTCGCTAAATTTCTGATGATTACACCCGTCGAATTAGTCATAATGCAAAACTTAATCCTTTGCCTGTCTTCAATGACACTCACTCATGAAATGGAAAGAGCTTTTTTTCTAAAGCAGATTTAACGTACTATTTCTATCATAAAAAACAGGAAATTTCACTGGTAATAATATGGAAAAACTCAAGCTAAGCTACATTCTTATTTTATTTTTTATTCTTTCTATTGGCGGTGACTACATGACTGGAAATCATCCAAAAGACAAGTCACGAAGGATAGTTCAAAGGTTCATGAAAAATTACAAAATACCTGGACTTTCAGTTACGGTGGGAAAATCTGGAAAGATAATATGGAGCGAAGGATTTGGCCTTGCTGATATAGAACAAAATATTCTCGTGACCACTAGAACCCGTTTTCGGATTGGCAGTGTTTCGAAAATTGTCACATCCGCAGCAGTAGGACGATTATTGGACCAACAAAAATTAGATCTTGATAAAGAAATTCAGATATATGTACCATCCTTTCCAGAAAAACGATGGAACCTCACCACGAGGCAAGCCATGGGTCATTTAGCAGGTATCCGCCATTATAAAGGAATAAAAGAATTCCTTAACAATAAATTCTATGCTACCGTAAAAGAAGGATTATCGATTTTTGAAAGTGATTCTCTACTGCATGAACCTGGAAGTAAATATCAATATAGCAGTTATGCATGGAATCTGGTCAGTGCAGTGGTTGAGAATACAACAGATATAGATTTTTTATCCTATATGGAGGATACAGTTTTTACCGCTTTGGGAATGGAATCAGTCATGGGCGAGCACCGGGACTCTACACTGTCTCCCATTGCCTCATTTTATGAGATTGAAAAAGGAAACCCTATATTGGCCCCAAAAGTGGATAACAGTTATAAATGGGCAGGTGGTGGATTTGTGGGCAATACAAGAGATCTGGTCGATTTCATTCATAATATTTATAGGTCACCTTTTTTATCCAAATCCACTTTGTCTGAATTACAAAAATCTCTTCAACTTAACAATGGCAACCCCACTGGTTACGGCTTAGGATGGCATCACTATAAAGATTTTTGGGGAAATAGGATTATTGGTCACGGGGGTGGATCAGTCGGTGGCAGGGCCATACTTATCCATTATCCTGAAAAAGATGTGACCATTTCTCTTTTGGTCAACTCAGGTGATGGGGGCAACTTGGACCGATTAGCTATTCGGATTGCCAACAGATTTTTAGACTAATTTGTACATATCATGTAATATTGCATGAACTATGTAGAAATTAGAATGTATATGAAATATTGATGAATGAATTTCGAGGAGCGCCGGGCCAGAAATAAGCATGGTATCCGTTCCATTCATATCCATAACCATAGGTCTCATATAGCTTATTGAAGATGTTGTTCACTTTGACCATTACTTCTAATCCATTCAACTGATACTGAACGCCTAAATTCCATAATCCGTAAGGATCAATCATGCCTGCAGGATCAGTATTGGCTTTATCCACATACATATGACCTACACGACGCCAATGTAGGAACAATAGTGTGTTTTTCATAGGGCGGTAATTCATTGATAAATTGAAAAGTGTGGATGGGATATTGGGTAAACTTTTGCCATCAGAAAAATAATTCATAACCAATGCACCATTTGCAGATGCACTCCATTTTTTATTGAATGTAAATCCCGCTTCCCATTCAAACCCCATATGATCTGTAGAGTCTGCGGAATAATAATCATACTCCCCTTCTTGCTCTACATCTATATTCTTTAGCTGTTCATTTAGATATTTAATGTGATACCCATTGAATCGGGCTCGGCCTTTACCAAAAGTAAAATTAATTCCCCATTCCAAATCGGTGATAACCTCTGCCGCTGCCATTACAGGTTGACTCCACATATCATCTGCTGCAATAATTTGGTTATCTGCCGGTTCTTTTTGTGCTTTCCCCCAATTGACAAATACGTGCATGGAGTCACTGATTTCCCACATCATACCCATACGAGGATTGAAAAAATTCCAATCGGCATTTAATTGATGCCCCGCTGCATGTCCAATTGTCTCTTGATCCAATGTCCATTTATGGTGTTGGTTTTGGAAATCAGCCATGAGCATAAAAGGCTGGCCTTCGGGCTGCCACACAAAATGGGCAAATGCAGTGATAGAATTCTTTTTGCCTATATATCGATAATATCGATGCCATTTATCTCCAAAATGCGCGGCTAAGTTGGCATTTGAGAATTGGGATACTTCACCATAATGATCTCCAGTATAAAACCGAATTTCACCCCCAACATCGGCTCTTAATTCATTATTATTCCATGTAATGGTTGGCACTACGCCAAAATAATTATTATCGATCCACTTCCGGCGAAGGAGATCTGTGGACATATTCTGTTCTTGCGAATCGGTGTATTCATTATTGATATCTAAATTATAAGAATAGAAGTCTTGTCCCGATTTGGCCACTTCATAATAACCTTTACCCAAGACTAGATAACTTACATTCCGGAAATAAAGATTATCTCGAATGCGACCCTTTGAATTGACTGAATAGATTTGTTGAAGAAAATCATCTGTGTACGCTTTGTGTCCGGCACGGCGTTTATTTCGATCATTGATATCCGTCATATAAATACCATCCCAAAGTAATTGGGTATTTTCGTAACCAATTAATGCACGGAATTGATTGGTGAAACGCTGTCCCCGGTGCTCCAAGCCGAAAAACATCCCATTTTGTTTTGAATTATGGTTTTCACGATATCCATCAGAATTGATCTGAGATGCCCGAATGGTCATACTCAAATCTTCTCCTAAATCTTTTCCAGAACGATATCGCACGCGCGTCTTATTGGTATTCCAATCCCCTGAACCGTATGATGCACCAATTTCCCGTTGATCACTGGTAATCTGCGTATTTACATTGATCGATCCGCCAAAAGCGGAAGTTCCGTAAAGGCTATTTCCGATTCCCCGCTGAATTTGTACATCACTGGCATCGGCCAAAAGATCACCATGATCCACCCAATATACTTGGTGACTTTCATTGTCATTTAGGGGTACACCATCAATCATCACACCAATACGGCTTTGATCAAATCCTCGGATAGAGACATATGAATACCCCGTTCCGTTTCCGCTTTCACTGTATGCCCAGACGCCCGGCTCTGAACCAAGAATCATAGGTACATCCTGAGCTGTATTTCTGGTTTTTATTTCATCTGCGGTTAGGTTTGAAAAGGATACGGGTGTAATTCCTGAAACAGCACGTGTTGCACTCACATTAACTTCATCACCCTGAAGTACTGTGGGTTGCATTAAAACCGTCATATTCGGTTTTGCGTTAGTGGTAATTGTAGAATATCCAATAAAGGAAAATGTGATTTCAGATCCTTCATCCATATTCAATTGAAATGTGCCCGAAAGATCAGAGATTGTCCCCGTCTCTCCAGACATGATGTTGACACCCGCTAAGGGTGTTTGAGATTCACCATCGACCAGAATCCCATTCACTTCAATAGTTTGGGCATGAATGATCATGAAAAGAAATAAACTTAAAAGACGTATGTTTTTCATTGTTTAGTTTGCCTACGCTGGCATTATCCAGATCAGGTTCTTGGGTCTATTCTCAGCCGTTATGATCTGGTCCAAAACAGCACCCCTGAAGCGGACTGAAATTAGGAATAATCGTTAAAGTTTACCAACTGAAGCTTTTGCAACATCCTTGTAAATTTCACTCCAATCCCCCTATCTTCGCCATCAAAATAAACAAGGAAAATTATGTCCAAAAACCAATTACCAGAAATTACCGTTAAGGCGTTATTTCTCGGCATTGTTCTTTCTATGATCCTAGCCGGTGCCAATGCCTACCTCGGTTTATTCGCTGGAATGACTGTCTCTGCGTCGATACCGGCAGCCGTCATCTCAATGGGAGTTCTGTCCTTATTTAAGAAATCAAACATTTTAGAAAACAATATTGTTCAAACAGCTGCATCTGCAGGTGAATCATTGGCTGCGGGAGTTATTTTTACGATTCCTGCTCTTGTACTATTGGGCTACTGGGAAACTTTTGATTATGTGGAAGTGGCCAAAATTGCTGCCATAGGTGGTATCATTGGTGTATTGTTCACGGTTCCATTGCGTCGTGCATTGATTGTTACCGCAAAATTGAAATACCCTGAAGGGGTGGCCACTGCAGAAGTTCTCCGTGCGGGAAACGATGCAAAAAAAGGCGTAGCCGATGATGGTTCAGGTGGACTTAAAACCATCGGATTAACAGGATTAGCCGGCGGGACGATGAAATTATTTCAGCAAGGATTTGGTGCATGGCATTCTGAAATGGCCGGCGCCACTACAATGGGCCGTTCTATATTTGGATTAGGGACTGACCTCTCCCCTGCTTTGATTTCTGTAGGTTATATTGTGGGCCGAAACATTGGCATTCTGGTTGTAGGTGGTGGATTAATCTCCTGGGCAATTGCCATTCCCATCTATTCAGCAATGGTAGGATTTGAGGGTGATCCTCTGGATGCGGCATGGAATATTTGGAATTCCAAAATTCGTTATCTTGGTGTGGGTGCCATGGTAGTTGGTGGTGTATGGTCCCTCATCAAATTATTTAAACCACTAATCGAAGGCGTAAAAGCCAGCCTAGATGCGGTGAAAAATCAATCTTCCGATAGAGATGTACCTTTAGAGGAACAAGATATGCCCATCAATTATGTAGCTATTGCCTTAATGGCCTTACTTGTTCCCGTTTTCCTTCTTTACATGGATATTATTGGTTCTGTTGGTATTGCTGCCCTATTGGCTGTAGTTATGATGGTCTTTGGTTTCCTTTTTTCTGCCGTAGCGGCTTATATGGCCGGCGTGGTAGGGTCATCCAATAATCCAATCTCTGGTGTGACTATCGCCACCATTCTATTCGCATCTCTCCTTCTCTTGGCCATTTTAGACACAGGGTCAGGTGTTGGTGCTGCCAGTGCCATTATGGTAGGCGCTGTGGTTTGTTGTGCCGCTGCCATTGGCGGTGATAATCTCCAGGATTTAAAAGCCGGCCACATTGTGGGTGCAACTCCTTGGAAGCAGCAAGTCATGCAAGTTGTAGGTACAGTCTCTGCTGCAGTGGTTTTAGGCTTGGTCTTGGATATCCTTCACACAGCTTATACAATTGGATCTCCAAACCTCTCCGCACCCCAAGCTACATTGATGAAATCGGTAGCGGATGGTGTATTCACGGGCAATCTCCCATGGACATTTGTTTACATCGGTGGTGCCATTGCTATCGCCCTTATCCTCATTGATTTAAGGCAGGAAAAAATCGGTTCCGATTTTAGAGTACCCGTTTTGGCAGTGGCGGTTGGGATTTATCTCCCTATCACATTGACGGTACCGATTTTTATTGGTGGTATGATTAATCACTTAGGTAAAAAAGCAGGTGGATCAGAATCATCAGAAAAACGTGGATTACTCATGTCTTCCGGATTTATTACCGGCGAGGCCCTAATGGGTATCATGGTTGCCGTACCGATTTTCCTATCCGGACAAAAAGACTGGTGGCCACAATTTGGCGGCATGAATTGGGTCGGGCCACTTTTATTTATCGGAATGATATACTGGCTCTATAAGTCCGTATCAAAAAAATAAAACAATGAAGATTTCAGACAGCCTGCTGAAAAAGCTACCCAAGGTAGAGCTCCATTGCCACTTGGATGGCTGTCTGCGAATCGAGACTATTTTAGATCTGGGGCAGCGTTACAATGTATCGCTGCCTGCATCCAACCCTGAGGATCTAATAAAATTATTATGTATTGGTAAAAAACGGGGTACCCTAGAAGAATATATTGCCCGTTTTGATATTACGCTCAGCGTCATGCAAACCCCGGAAGCTCTTACAAGAATTGCTTTTGAATTGATCGAGGACGTGGCAGCTGAGAATGTCCGTTATATTGAAGTGCGCTATGCACCGATTCTCCATACCCGTATGGGGATGACACTAGAGGAAGCAGTTGAAGCAGTCCAAGATGGACTAATAAAAGGTGAAAAGGCTTTTGGTGTTAAATCCGGTATTATCATCTGCGGTATTCGACATATTTCACCAGAAGCTTCACTCAAACTTGCGGACCTATGTGTCCGTTATAAAAATAAAGGTGTGGTGGGTTTTGATCTAGCCGGGTCAGAAGAAAATTTTCCGGCCAAGGATCACCGAGAAGCATTTTATATGATTCTGAATCATAATATTAATGCCACTATTCACGCGGGGGAGGCCTTTGGTCCTTCATCCATCCATCAAGCTATTCACTATTGCGGCGCCCACCGAATTGGACACGGCACACGGCTCAAAGAAGATAAAGATTTGATGCATTATGTGAATGACCATCGCATCACCATGGAAGTCTGCCTTACATCCAATTGGCATACATATTCAGTGCGATCATTAAAACAGCATCCATTCCGGTTTTATTATGATCAAGGGATACGTGTCACATTAAATACAGATAATCGACTCATGTCTGACACAACTCTCACGAAGGAATTTGGTCTGGCACGAGATTTATTTGACTTTACACTTCATGATTTCAGAGAAGTGACTATCATTGCCATGAAAGCAGCGTTCTTGCCTCATCAAGAACGAAAAGAAATGATTCAATCCATTGCAAATGAATTGGAAAATGAATTTGGGATTCTACCTGAATATATAGAACAAAAGGCCGCTGGTTAGCGCCTCATTTTATTCTTTGCTTTTTCGACCATATCATTGGTCCACTTTTTCACAGGTGGAAACACACTCCCCAATAACATTAACCCCGGAATGCCAAATATCCATCCTTGAAAAATAGGGATTAATCCTCCGATGAGTCCAATGATGATCAGAATCACACCGGCAATGACTTTTATAATATCAATAACTGATTTCATTTGCGGATGACGGCCACTTTCTCCATAGAAGATGCACCTTTTTGATCATATATGGCAATGAGATAAACACCGGAACCCACCAAACGTCCTTTGCTATCTCGCCCATCCCAAAAAGCCTGGTAACCCAGTACTTCTGAATTGGGAATTTTTCGGATGACTTGCCCGTTTAAAGTCATAATCATAAGGGAACTATTATCTTTCAGCCCTTCAATCGTCATGGGTTGAGCATCGGGAATTCTAAATGGGCTGGGAAATATGCCTACTGATGAATAGGATTTCTTCTCAACTGCAAATGGAATACGAATAACCGATATACCCTTATCCGTGGCGATATATGCGAGTCCTTCTTCTCCATCAAATGTTACATCATTTACATGATTTGAAAGGAGATTACTATTGGATGTATTCAGACCATTGATGTCAGGCCAATATTCTCCATTTTCGGTGATAATGTGCACCCCGTCCATTTGAGATGTGACCCATACATTTCCTCTGGAGTCAAATCGAATCTTGGATTCGCGATCAAAAACACCATTGGGGAAGTATGGATACAACTCATTGTTATTTCCTAGGGGGCCAGTTTCACTGATGGGATTAGTTTCAGAAAATTGAATATTTTTGTACAGCAACCCCACAGATGTAAGAATCCATAACCGATTTTTGTCTGATACATTGATTGCTAATGGATTTCGCTTTGGCATGCCGGGATTGACATCCTCAGTAGTCCATACTTCTGCGGATGGATTCAACACATCACCAGAATATTTATACATGACCAATCCTGACGGTGAACCCATCCATACACGATTAAAATTATCCACAGTAATCGTCTGGGCATTTTTATTGAGGTTACCTTCACTCTCAGCAATTAATATAGGGCGATTGTCATTTCCACTAAATACAGAAAGCGGTTCATTTTCACTATTGTCAGAAATCACCCATATATTGTCTTTTCCATCAATAGACATATCTTTTACTGAATATAGATACTCTAATCCATAAGAGAGTTTCTTAGGGTAAAATAATTTATCTAATGTGAGTCCATTGGATATATCTATTGACACCATTCCCGCTGAAGATGAATAGTCTAATCCTACAATAATCTTTCCGCTATGAAATATGATATTTGAAATCCCCGCCCCTAAATGAATGGGGCTCTTTTGGATGTTCAGATTTTCATTCAACTCAGTTGATACCGGTGAGGCCGACCAGTTAAACCAACCCGTAAGGGATAAGCCATTTTTGCTGGCCATGATCCACTGATCATTTCCAATAAATTGAATCGCTTCCGGGGATTGAACCGATGGACCATTTTCTGCAATATGATTAAATGGACTTTCAAATTCCTGGCCATCAATATGCCCAAATCCGGTTTGATTTCCAACCCAAGTACCATTTTGATCTGAAATAATGCCTGTAAATTTCACATTCGGATCTGTGAATACTGCCTTTAGCCTATCAGTTCTCACATCAAAAATTATTGAATCTGAAATGGCACTAAATTGTTGATTGCTGATGACTGAGATTGATTTTACTGATTTAATATTATCATCTTCCCGAATCAAAGCCACAGGATATTCGCCCAACGCAACAGAATAAATAGCTTTATCCGTCACCAATGCTAAAACATTATTGGCAACATCCAGAGTTAAAATATTTTCATCTATATTTTTGAATGCTTTTGTCCAATAGATTGGATGCTTTAAATGAGGATTTCCGCTGATTAGCCCCAAATCGCTGAGTAAAAATAACTCATCTCCAAATGTGTAAATTTCGTCAATGAATTGAATATCGGATCGGCCGTAAAAATCGCGATAATAGATTTTATCCTTGGCATGGATGAATTCCATAATTCCCCATTCGCCATCATTCTTTACAGCGCCATAGACCATATCATTATAGGTACTAATCCCAGATACAGCTTCCATATCCAATTGAAACCAAGCACGAATAGATTCAGCTTTTGGATCCCAAATTTGAATGCTCATGTTACTGCCCATCCACACCAAGCCTTTGGGACCCACATGAACTGTCTGCAGGTCCGTATCCGCCAATCCATGATCTTTTGTATAAACGGTATAGTCACCGGTATTTAAGTTATAATTCACCAATCCCCCACCAGTGGCCAAAAATACATTGTTACCGGCCAAATCTAAATCCCTCACATTTAAGGTGGATGTAATGGATCGCATATCCCCAATCCGAACTTGTGCGGATAGAAAAACACAACATATTAAAATGAGGATTTGTCTCATGAGAATTGGAATGGTGCTGGGATAAAACAAAGTATAAAAATGGCCAGACATATATAGCCAATCCGTTTGTTCTTTTTAGAAAGTGGAATGTTTATATCTTGAATCGGTGGATGTTTTGCAGATCGCATAAGGACCATAATGAGCACACCCCACACTAGCCAGTTTAATGATAAAAAACTCAATGGAATTAATGATAATAAGGATGCTTTTGCGATTACATCATGCTTTCGGCCTAACATAGCATATGCCACGTGTCCTCCATCCAATTGGCCAATGGGCAATAAGTTGAGCATTGTAACGAGCAATCCTATCCATCCGGCAAATGCCATGGGATGGAGCATGATGTCCTGCGTCTCAAGGAGCCCCGGATGGGTAACCCAGGTTAATATTTTCATGAGTATAGAATCGCCCAACATGAGTGCGCCCTGAATATTGGATTTTTCAACCACATCAGAAAGTAGAAGTCCGATAATTAACGCCGGAACAGCAACCAAAAACCCTGCGATAGGGCCTGCTGCACCAATCTGGAGCAATGCATCCTTACGATAAATTGGAGATTTCATTTTGATAAATGCGCCGAATGTGCCGATTAAAAACAGAAAAGGCGGTGCAGGTATAAAATAAGGCAGCGTGGCATCAACTTTATGTTTTTGGGCATAATAATAATGGCCGAATTCGTGGGTGCCTAAAATCAGCATGAGTGTTAAGGAGAATGGAATGCCTTTTAGAATCCCTAGGGGATTCTCCCAAATACGCGCTCCTTCCATCATGGCCCCAGCCATGAGTGTGGTTAAGATGGTAAGAAAAAATAATACCCAGTGGATTCTGGGAATACTTGGAATCCTTAAAATGACCGGCACTCTGGCTTCTTTAATTCGGATATAAACTTGATCAATTTGTAATCTCACATTGAATTCGCAAGATTCATTTTTTAGAATAGCAATTAAATCGGCTTCACTTGCATCATTGGTAAAATGGCCTACAGCTAGCCATTCATCTTTGCTAAAACCCACTTGGGTGGGTCGGAAATGGCCATCCAGTTTTTTGAGTATGTTGCGAAATTCTGTTTCAGTCATGATTCAAGAATAAAAAGTGAATTATAAATTACAACAATCGAGGGGGGATTCAGTTTTGTTTTATATGTCTCTTCTGTTTCTCTTTCAATAATTCATGCATTCCCCTGCTCTCCATATCCAAGGTCAATTGATTGATCCATCGTTTGGTTTCATCTACGTATCGATCCACAATTCGCTTTGGTACTTGCTCTACCTGCATGTGTACAATAATCACTGCGGACACTACCGGTACATAATCCATAAGGGGATCCTTGTAAAATCGATCCAGTTGGCGAATCGTTTCCCGGCGCGTCATGTAATCAACCCGATCCCCATATAAACTGTCAGCGAAAGCCTGTTCTTCTCCCCATGCTTTCAGGTAATAATACAATCGACCATCCAACACACCACTAAGATAGGATGACTTAATTCGGTAGGTCATTTCAGGATCTTGATTTACCTGCTTTTGAATATTATCCCAATCGGTCCCATCCCAAAGAAGCTTATTTTGCTTTTCCAGAATTTGGCCGGATAAACCGGAATACGTAAGTATGATTGCCAATAATATTTTCATCGAATATAGATAGTTTTAATATTTACAAACTCTAATATACCATAAGGAGATAGTTCATTTCCATATCCCGATTCTTTTACGCCGCCAAAAGGTAAACGAGGATCGGAACGCACAAAATCGTTCACAAAACCAGCCCCTGCTTCCAATTTGGATTCTACAATAATTCTACCCTTTTCCATATCAGATGTAAACACAGCAGCACCTAATCCAAATGGTGTTTGATTAGCTAACGCCAAAGCTTCTTCTTCATCCTTGGCTGAAATGATGGATGCAACCGGACCAAATAATTCTTCGTCAAAGGCAGGCATGCCTGGCTTTACATCGGTTAAAACAATGATGGGATGATAAGCGCCCTGATCTGTGTCCGGGATTTTGCTTTTGTATAATAATCGTGCACCACTATTTACACTGGATTCTACCTGCCCCGCTAACTGATCCTTAGCCACATGGTTTACCATAGGTCCAACTGTAGATGAATCTTCAAAAGGATTACCTACAATTTCTTTTTCCATGGTTTTTACAATTTTTTCCTCAAATTCGGATTGAATGGATTCATCCACTATAAACCGTTTTGCGGCGATACAGCTTTGGCCGGAATTCAATAGTCGCCCTGTAACGCATGCGGCCACGGCTTCATCTAAATTTGCATCCTTCAAAACCATATAAGGGTCGCTCCCGCCTAATTCCAATACCGTCTTTTTTAAAACAGATGCAGCAGTTCGCGCCACAGCTTTACCTGCAGGTGTACTGCCTGTGAGTGTCACCGCTTTTACCATTGGGTTCTCGATAACTTCTGCCACTTTGGATGAACCAATGGTGAGATTTCTAAAAACATTTTGTGGATAGCCCGCTTCAAGAAATAAACCCTCTATGGCGTCAGCACACCCTTGTACATTGGAAGCATGTTTTAATACGGCTACATTCCCCGCAATCATGGCCGGGGCTGCAAAACGAAATACCTGCCAAAATGGAAAATTCCACGGCATGATGGCCAACACCACACCGAGAGGCTGAAAAGATATATAGCTTTCTGTGGCATCCGTTTCGATATGCTTTTCTTTTAAAAATTCGGGACCATTTTCCGCATAATATTCACATCCCATTGCAGATTTTTCTATTTCTGCTTTTCCCTGCGTCAAGGGTTTTCCCATCTCTAATGCCATGAGCCTTGCAAATTCATTTTGCCTGGCCCTAAGCACTTCTGCCATTTGTCGGAAAAATTGACATCGTTCTGAAATATCCAATTGGCGCCATGGATCATACGCCTCTTGAACATTGGATATTATGGATGCAAATTCTCCAGAATTCAGATCAGGATAAGACCCAACAGTCTCTCCATTGGCTGGATTAATCGAAATTAAATCAGGCATTTTTCAGTTTTCGTTTCATGAATAGGTAGATCAAATAGGCGAGCCCAAAATGGGCTAAAGCTACAAATTCTCCAATCAAAATATACCAAGGCCAAGGCCCCATAAAATCCAATAATGATCCTGTTGGCGGTTTACCCATTATCCAGAAATAGTTGGCATCCATGGATAGATTCACAACAAATGATAATAGTAGAAATAGGTTCAATCCAATAAAGGCATTTTTTAAGCCAACTAAAGTCGGTTTCAAATTGTAAACAACTACGGCATAGATGAGTGCAACCACCATCAAATTATGGCCAATAAAAAAACGAAAATAATGGAAATGTGGAAAATCTTGAAGAATATCTGGAGAGACCATCCCTTGGAACATACCAGACAATCCCCAAAAATAGAGGATTTGAAATACGAATTCATTTCGTTTAATTAATACGAAGGGAATCATTAAGTTGGCAAACCGGCATAGATGAAATGGAAGGTGGAGTTTTATATCGAATGAACCACCTATGATTTCCAATAAAACCCAAATGGGATAATTGATAAAAATCAGGATACACAAGGTAAGGCCCACCCATTCTTGTTGGGTGGGGCTGAGTCGTTTTTTACCATACCACGGTAGCCAAAATACGAGAAATATAAATAAAAAAATGGCCGCCCAATGGGACGGCCCGAATAGTGAAAAATGTTTGTAAGTATTTAAATAATCAGATACAGCTGACCGCATTGTCCTTACGATTCATTCTTCCCCCGATTATGTTTTTGACCACCAATTTTTTGCAAGTGGACTGAAGCACCGAAAAGCATGACTACAGCCAGCATCCATAATTGATTGAAATCCTCTCCATTAGATCGCTCAATCCACCCATAGATAAATGTACCGACGGCTCCAGCAATGAGTACGATGCCTAATGCCAAGCGGCTTTTATCATTAAAGAACCCACTCATGCGTCAGCTTTTTTTCCCGTAGCTTTCTTAGTAGTCTTTTTCTCTGCAGGTTTTTTCTTCAATGCAGCGGCTTTTTTAGCTGTAGTTTTCTTAGTGGTCTTTTTCTCTGCAGGTTTTTTCTTCGATGCAGTGGCTTTTTTAGCTGCGGGCTTTTTAGTTGCTGTTTTCTTAGCGGTTGCTTTTTTGGGTGCTACTTTTGCTCCAGATTTAGGCGCTGCTTTTTTTGCTTTTTTTGTACCAACAGCGATTGAAGCCTGCTTTAATGCTTTTAATCTTTCTTTATTTCGACGGTGTTTCTTCGCGACTACCTTCTGTTTCTTATTCATTTTTTTTCCTTTTAAATGTTTAATATTTTGCGGGAACGAGTGAGAATCGAACTCACCTCCCCGCTTATGACGGGGACAACGGTGTTGAAGACCGCGAGGGGCACCAGCCTCCTAAGCATTCCCAATTATTTATGTCGCTAAGTCCACTAAAACTATTTGCAGTTTTTTGTGTTCTTGGCGGCTAAACCCAGTTATTCGGGGTTGTTTATGACCCGGAAATCTAACCCAAATTTCTTTTTGAGTTTCTTGCCAATTTTATCTGCTGCTGCTTTTGTTTCGTAGCGAACAATTCGAACCGCATGTAACCGTTTTCCATTGGAATTAACCGTATGTATTTCTGTACCATACCCATGGCCTTGGAGTTGTTTCTTTAATCGATCGGCATTTTCATATTTTCCAAATGCACCCACTTGAATCACCCATGGTTTTGGAATGGGCCTTGGGATGGTAATTGTTTTTGATGATTTTCGCGCTCTAATTTTTTCACTGGTTACATTTGGATCTAATCGAACCAGCCTTGCTTCTCGACTTGAATTATCCATCCCCTCGAAACCATAATGATCAAATTTTAAACTAGGATACAATTGCTTCATGGTTTTCAGGGCTACGCGGGCAGAATCACTTTCTCCCGTGGCCATATAACTGTTCACCATTAAATCCATTGCCCTTTGATGATGCTGACTATTAGGATATTTGTATATGGTACTTTTGAATTGAATACTGGATTGAGAATACAATCCACGAGCGAATAAATATTCACCAATTTTTATTTCAGATTCTACAGCAAATTCCGATTGGGGAAATTTTTTAATAATCCCTCGAAATTGTTCTAATGAACTATCGCCATCATCATTGACCAAGGCTTGTAAGTAGTAAACACCCGATTCGTCAGGATATCGATCCAGGAGCTCGGGTAAATTATCCTTTACTTCCTTGATCCGGCCTTTTTCAATTAGGGTTAAATAAAGACCAATATTTTGAGCAATTAGGATTTGGCTCAGGAATAAAGTAAAAATCGTAATCCAACGCACCATCATTCTTCTATTGGTTTATTTAAAAGTTGAATAATGTCATCAATTTGATTGGATAATTCATGGGGTTTAGACACATGAAGCGATAATTTTAATTTCATTAAATGGGCATGAACGGATGATTCATTTTTAGCCAGAGCATCCTCAACAAGAGAAATGGCATTGTTATGTTCACCTTTTTCTTCCAATACATTGGCTAACTTGGCCAAGGCACTCAAGTTAGATTCATCTTTTTCTAAAATTCGTTCGTAAAATTTTTCAACTTCACTAAACCGACCTAAATCAAATAATGCCGATTCTATTTTTGTATACACGCGGCGGCCTTCTTCTGGATTCAATAATGCAAATTTTTCCCAATTTTCGATAGCCTTTACTAAATCCCTAGTTTCTGCATACAAGTCACCTAACCGCAAATAGGGTAATCTAAAATCCGGGGCAGTTCTTAATGCTTTTTGGAAAATAGAAATGGCTTCATTGTGCTGGCCTTTGTCTAGTTTATCCATCCCTTGATAGACCAAAAATCGTGCAATTTGATTGGGGTCTTTAGACTGCTTGATTTTTTGAATGGTTTTGGATGTTTGCGTGGCTTTTTCCCAATCCCGCTGTTGTTCATAAATGGTGAGTAAAAATTCATTGGCCCAGAGATTCTTTTTATCCAGTTTTATGACGATCTCTGCTTCTCGTTTTGCTTTCGCAAATTGTCCTAACTGTTCAAAGTTCAATGCCAGAGATTTATGAATATTACGTTTTATATCTGTAGAAAGATTTGGTCTAACAGTGAGGGATTGATGAATTTTTATGGCTGCCTGCGCATTCCCCTCCTCTCGCAAAATATCCCCCATTTGCAAATAGGCATCGATGTGGTTCGTATCCTGTTTGACCACATCCCTGAGATTATTTAGAGCCGTTCGCGAATCACCCCGCACCATTGCATTGAGGGCATGGGTATATATGGATTCTGTCCGTGCCTGTTTTTTAGGACGGTAATAATAAAATATAAATCCGCCAGCACCCAAGAGAACCAACGCAATCCATAAAATCCAATCCAAGGTCAATCAACTCCATCTTCTGAATCATAGATGCCTTCATCTATGGCAACATTTCGTAAATCATTTAATTCATCAGACAACCGTTTATTTTTGGTACGTAAAGATCGCAACTCTGATTTTCCTGATAGAATATTGGTCACAGCAACACCATATCCTATCATCATACCAAGCGCCAATGCACCTAACATGACTACTGCAACCTGAACGTTTTCATATTGTGCAAATACAAGGTCAACCGAAACCATATTCGTATTTTGCATCAAAAAGAATAGCACCAAAATCATTATAACCAATCCGCCAAAAATTTTTACCAATTTCATCAAGCTGCCTCCATTTCTTGAACTTGAACTATTTCACCACGCAATGTAATCCCTTTTGCATCGTTAATTTTTACGGGAATCAAATCACGGATTTGCGCACATTCTTTATCAAAAATAACCCATTTATTTGAATCGGTTCTTCCGGCCCACTGGGCTACTGATCGTTTACTCTCTTTCTCCACAAGCACCATTTCGACTTGCCCCACTCTCTTTTGGTTCTGTATCAAGGTATGCTGCTTTTGCAATTCAATAATCCGTTCTAAGCGATCTTGTTTCTCTGCTTCAGTAACATGATCCTCATATTCAGCCGCTTTCGTACCGGGCCGGGAAGAATACTTAAAGGTATAGGCGGAATCAAATTGGACTGCTTTCATCACATCCAATGTTTCCAAAAATTCTGCTTCATTTTCGCCCGGGAATCCAACAATTATATCTGTAGAAATACCAACGCCGGGAAGTGTTTCACGAATTTGATTTGCCAATGCCTTGAATTCAGCTTGAGTATAGGTACGGTTCATCCGTTTCAATACGCGATCATTACCAGCTTGAAGCGGTAAATGAACATAGTTACAAATGGTATCATGTTTTGCCATCACATCTAATACTTCTTGGGTCATATCCTGAGGATGGGGTGAAGTATAACGTACACGTCTTATGCCGGGAATTTGTGCCATTGCATCCAGTAATTCGTGGAATTCTTGTCCGTCATGATGGTATGAATTTACATTTTGACCGAGAAGTGTAATTTCTAAAAACCCATCATTTACGGCATGAGTTGCTTCAGCAACTATACCTTCTATACTCCTAGAGCGTTCACGACCTCGAGTGAAGGGCACGATGCAAAAAGTACAAAATTTATCGCAGCCACGCATAATGGAAATCCATGCATTGATGCCTTCATTTCGGCTGGGGAACATATCGTCATAAACTTCAAATCTTGATAGTTTTGTATCCACTAAATGAGCAGAGTCTCCACTCCGTTCTCTGATCATGTTAGGTAATCTACGATAGGAATCCGGCCCCAAAACGATATCTACATAAGGTTTTGATTCCAGGATATCTTCCTTCAAATTTTGGGCCATACAGCCAAGAACACCAATAATGGTACCGGGCTTTTTCCGTTTAATCTGGTGATAAAAACCAAGACGAGAATGAACTTTATTTTCAGCATGCTCTCGAATGGCGCAGGTATTTACAAATATGGCATCCGCATTATGGATATCATCCGTTTGACAATATCCCTCCTGCGTTAATAACCCGGAAACCAATTCCGAATCGGCCACATTCATCTGGCAGCCATATGTCTCTATGAAATAAGATTTATGCATCGGTTGAACTTGAAAATTACTGAGAGAGAAGTAGAGGAAAAAAGGCTTACTTCAAATAGCCTGAGAAAAAATATTCCAATGGATTTTGAGGCGCACCGTATAGATGGACTTCATAATGGAGGTGGGGACCAGCAGATCGGCCAGTGTTCCCTGAGATGGCAATGAGATCGCCTCGCTTTACTTTTGCACCATATTTAACCTTAATTTTAGATAAGTGAGCATAAATGGTTCTAAAACCATTACCGTGATCAATTTTTACCACTTTTCCATATCCACCCTGATTTTGGGCAAATTTGACTTTACCATCAGCAGGTGCGTATATCTTTGTACCGGTATTTACTGCAAAATCCTGACCATAATGGAAACGGACTTTACTGGTAAACGGGTCAGCGCGATAGCCAAACCCTGAACCTAAATACCCCTCTCTAACCGGTCGAATCGATGGAATTACTTTTAATTTATCTGAATGGTTTCGCACTTGATCTGCCAATGAGTTATAACTGCTTAATTCCAATTTGACTTTACGGGAAAGGGCATCCACATTCATTTCGATTTCAGAAATTTTATTTAGAACATTTTCAGGGACACCTGCATATTTTTTGACATTATCGTAGGTCCCACCAACGCCCAATTGCCGCACATCTTGATCTATTTGAGGCAATCCAGCATAGGTTCGAATAGCTTGATCCTTTTCTTCAATATGACCCATCTGAGTAGATACATCCTCTAACTGGGTCTGTAAGGATACCAATGTTTCCGTTAGATGCTCATAATTGGTTTGAAGATCTTTCATCTTCGCTTTATATAGCAGACCGGTAATGGCATCGGCGCTAAAAAATAAGACACCGGATATAACGACAACAGCCACACCTATCACCGCCAACAATCGTCGACGTGAGAAGTGCAGGTGCTTCGCACCGGTATCTCGTTCAGATACAATGATATAGTTATGATATTGGTTTGTATTTTTTTTACGTCGGAACATATTTAGTCCCCAAAGATATCTCAGAATTTACTGATTGGGTTCCTAATACCCCAAATAGATCATTTAAGGTAAATTTTTAACAAATGAGAGCGTGTATTATGACGCAAACGTTGAAGGGCCTGATTTTTTATTTGCCGAATTCTTTCACCAGATAATCTCATTTGTCTTCCAATTTCTTCCAAATTTTTTGGCTCTTCACCTGACAATCCATAATGAAGTAATAATACATTTTTTTCACGATCTTCTAATTGTTCCAATACACCACGAATTTCCTGCTTTAAAGATTCAGAATAAATTTTTGCTTCTGGACGATCGTCATCAGACTCTAGAAAATCAAGCCGGGTAGATTTAGAATCTTCCATGGGCTCATCCAAAGAATAAGTACTGCTGTAGGATTGGATTAAACCTTCAATCCATGAAATGGTGGTATTAGAAATTTCAGCCATTTCTTCTGAAGAAGGCTCTCTTTCATTAGCCTGCTCCCATTCTAAGGATTGCCGGTACAGTTTACCCATTTGATCGGTGACATTGGATGGAAGTCGAATGGTCCGCCCTGTTTTATTGATAGCCTGACGTATGCTTTGAGAAATCCACCACACTGCATATGAAATAAATCGAAATCCTCGCGTTTCATCAAATCGTTGTACCCCTTTGATCAAACCCAAATTGCCTTCATTGATCAAATCTTCTAAGGGGATACCATATTTTTGAAATTTTTTCGCCACAGCTACAACAAATCGCAGGTTGTGAGTCACCAATTCATTAATGGCATCCAAATCACCTGATTTAGCCAGCTGGGCAAGGCGGACTTCATCCGCATTGGAAAGGGGCTCCAGGTTTTTGATCTCATGGAGATATTGGGTTAAAGCAGTGTAGGGTTTATTGGGTTTAGGCGAAATATATTCGGAATAGTTTATTCAGGCGTGGTCTTTTCTACAGTTTCGGGTTCGACTTCAGCGGTTTCACTTACTTCTTCTTCTTGAATATTATACTCTGTTTTAATGCGTTCTATTTCAGAAGTTTTGGCCTGTATATTTTCTGTAATCGTATCAATTTTTTCTATGTGACTAAAAAATTCTGCATTGCCCGTAAAATTAACCATATTCGTATCTTTTGCCTGTTTATAAGCAAGACGACCTAGTGCTTCCAGTTCTTTGTGGCGATCTCGCTGTAATTGGTGGATTTCCAATTTGATCTTGCTGATCTTCGTCAATTCTTCTGTTTTAGCGACTGCAACTTTGCTTACTTCTTCCGCTTTTTCAATGGCGGCGTTGCTCCAGTCTTTCATATTGTGTTTTAGGTCATCCCATAATTTTGACATAGTCTCCTCGCTTTCGCGTAATAATTATATTGGAATTTGATGGATTAATTTTTCTTCAACAACATATTTGCGATATAAAATATGCCCGATCCTATAATCAGAGCATTGAGCTCAAGCATCACATTATTATCACGGATGCCCCAAATGAGACCCGATAATAAGATGACCATAGCCACAACCTGGATGCTTCTAAGTAGGGCGTACTTCATATCGATCTTTCATACTTATCCAACGCCGGATATTTTTAAAGTTCCATTCATAAACACCGGATAAAATAGCCAGCGGGTTTGAAACTTCAGAAAGCTTTTTTGCAAACTCAGCCATTTGATGATCGTTCAACCGTTCATAAAGTATCCGGTTTACAAAGGAAAGACGACGCTTTCGATTTAATCCTTTAAAAACTTGCTTGGCTTCTTTATGCTTACCGAGGATGGATAAGGCCGCCCCCCGACCTGATGCCATGGACATTCTTATACCAAACCCAAATAAATAATCCTGAAAACCACCCGCCTCACCAACTTTATATGGATACGTCATTCCACCGAAAGGAAGTGAAAAACTACCTCGGCTACCGAATGGCTTTCCTTCGGGAATGGTTATGCCATAATTTTCAAAATAATCGACGCTATTTTTGAGAGCATCTATACCACTTTTCTTTGGTTTTTTATATGCAGTGGCCAACGTACCCTTACCATTAATAATGATAAGATAGGCATATCCTTTGGGTGCAAATTCATGGCCCAATAATAAATGAACTTGATCCTGGAGCGATGTTGAAAAATTAATCCCACGAATGTAGGCCGCAGCATTGGCTGTACCTGTAGCACGGATATCACAATCTTCAGGTGCTTTTTCACCCAATTGTATTTGAACACCGGCAGATTGACACTGATGATATAATTCTGTATCCAAATTGGAGGCGCCACTCCCTCGCTTTACCATATGAAAAAATGGTTGGTGATGATGAATCAAAAATGAAGGTATCGTGGCGATGTGGACTCTAAAACGGTTGACTGGGATGGATGTAATCTGACTATAATCAAAACCGGATTGCACAAAGAAATCAGTCATGGATTCATCAAATATCCAATTTTCGAGTCCTTCATAATCGCCATGGCGATTACCACCAATTTCCAACTCCTTTTCATAAACGATAGGATTAAGCCCGGCTTTTTTTAATTGGATTCCGGCTGTCATGCCCGCAATTCCGCCACCGGCAATTTTAATGGTTCTGGCAGAATCTCCCACTGACTGTTTTAACAATGGAGTTGTTGGATAGAAATAATTTCAGGCAATCCCATTAATTGCGTAAGAACTGCTTCTGGGACAGCATTATCTACACGCACCACCGCAAACGCTTCACCGTCATTCATTTCTCGACTTAAAAGGTATCCGCCAATATTAACTTTGGCTTGACCCAGCATGGTCCCCACTTGGCCAATTACACCAGGGACATCTTTATTTTTAGTAAATAACATGGTACCATAAGGTATTACATCCATTTCATATCCCAAGATATTAACCAATCGAATTCGGTCGCCTTCAAATACACTGCCGGCAATACGCGTCGGTTCAGATTCTCCCTTAACACGTGTCCGTATCAAATTGGTATAAGAGCCACTATCATTGGTATAACTATGCTCGATACTAATCCCCAATTCTACAGCCAGCGATTCTGCATTAATATAATTTACCCGATCTGGGACTCGATTTTTTAGTAATCCTTTTAAAAATGCCAATGCTGCCGGTTTGGCTTCATCCATGGTACCAGAGCATTCTAATTGAACCCGTTTAATCACACCCGGATTTAGCTGTCCCTGAAGGTTGCCCATAAGTTCCGCCATATCCAAATTGATTTGAATTTCTTTCAACTTGGTCATATCGGAGATGGGCATATTAAGTGCATTGTTCAATTTTTCATGGAGGAGATAATCCCGCACCTGTTCACAAACTGCCATACTCACCCCTTCTTTAGCTTCTTCGGTTGAAGCCCCAAGGTGAGGTGTTAAAACAATATTTGGTGCATTCAATAGTGGATTGGATTCATCCACAGGTTCTGCAGTAAATACATCTATGGCCGCACCGGCGATTTTTCCATGGATTAACGCCTTGGCCAAATCCGCTTCATTAATGATACCGCCTCTAGCCACATTGACTATCCGGGCAGACCGTTTCATATCAGACAAACGCTCATAATCGAAAAGGTCACGGGTGGTGCCTGTCAATGGCACGTGGACCGTGATATAATCTGAATCGGCTGTCAGTTCATCCAAATCCACAATTTTAACTTCTTCCGGATTGAACATATCCTGGTTCATATAGGGGTCGAAACCAAGAATATTCATCCCAAAGCCTCTGCATCGTGTCATGACTTCGCGGCCGATTTTCCCCATACCTACAATGCCTAAAGTTTTGCTTCGAAGCTCTGACCCCACTAATGCATGGCGATTCCATTCACCTTGTTTCATTCCTGAATCCCCAACAGCGATATTTCGAGATAAAGTGAGCATAATGGCCACGGTGTGTTCGGCGGCAGAAATGGTATTCACATCCGGTGTATTCATCAC
>CEUZ01290958.1_pt1 | contig 37655 bp, 34 predicted proteins | sample 361511 | NCBI WGS metagenome assembly CEUZ01 (sample SAMEA2622822, study PRJEB7988) | marine metagenome | biome: marine biome (ENVO:00000447); feature: surface water layer (ENVO:00002042); material: "saline water (ENVO:00002010), including plankton (ENVO:xxxxxxxx)" | depth 5 m | reverse complement strand
ATAGTGTAGGATTATTGAGTTTAATTTTGATTAAAGTATTGGCGCCAGCATTTTATGCGCGTCAAAATATTAAAACCCCAGTAAAAATTGCTGCTGCAACAATTGTTATTACACAATTATTAAATTTTATTCTTATTGACCCACTCCAGCACGTTGGATTAGCGTTGTCAATCAGTTTGGGCGCATGTTTCAATGCAGGTTTTCTTTATTATAAATTAGTAAGCCACGAAATTTATCAACCACAAGCAGGGTGGTTGGTCTTTTTTGTTAAGGTATTAATATCATTATTTATGATGTCAGTAATGCTCTGGTTTACTATGGGAGAGACTACATTGTGGCTTGAGTATACGATAAAAGAGCGAATAATGAGATTAATAGGGGTTGTGGTATTGGGGGGTGCAAGCTATTTCTTATCTTTATGGATTTTAGGTATCCGCCTAAAAGATTTTTCTAAACGTAAAGTGGATGAAATTTAGTTAAATATTAATAATTTATAGAGAGTAATAAACTTATTTCTATGAAAAATTAAATAAATAAGGCTTCAAAAGAGATTTAAAATGTATTAGATTCCCATAAACACATTGAATCAGATATATATTTATGGCAGACTCCATCAGTCTAATGAAAGGGAGCATTATGAAAACAACACATTTTAGAGTACCTAAATTTTCAATTCTGTTATTATCTGGGCTCTTATTTTCAGGATGTGCCACCACTGAAAATCAGCATGATCCATATGAATCCATAAATCGTTCTATCTTTTCTTTTAATGAGCAAGCAGATAAATATGTATTTAAGCCTGTAGCTGAAAGTTATAAGTTCATTGCGCCAGAGCCTGTGCAAGTAGGGGCAGGAAATTTCTTTTCTAATTTAGACGATTTTGTAGTGGTCGTTAACGATATTCTTCAACTAAAATTTAGTGAGGCAAGATCAGATGGGTCTCGCCTATTAATTAATACATTTCTGGGGATTGGTGGCTTAGTAGATTTCGGAAGTGATTATGGATTTCCTAAGCGTCATGAAGATTTTGGTCAAACTTTAGCTCACTATGGGGTATCCAGTGGGCCATACATAGTTGTTCCATTTTTTGGTGGTTATACGGTACGAGATGGAATTGGAGGTATCGTTGATATAGCTACTAATCCAGTTTTTTACGCAGCACCTTTTATGGCTCCCTTTGTTTCACCAACAATAGGGGCTGGCAAGTTTGTTGATGAACGTAAACAAGTGTTAGATAAAGAAGAAATTGTAAATGAGGCAGCATTAGATAAATATGAGTTTTTACGTGATGCATATTTACAGCATCGAAAGAATTTAATATTTGATGGTTCTCCTCCAAATTCTGTAGATGATGAAAAGGAAGCAACTGTTGAGGAGTCCTCTCCTGAGGAAAAGAAGCGTGATGTTATAATAGAGTATATTGATCCAGAGCCATGGCAACCAATACATGATTCTGAGCATTAAAAAGGGTTAGCTCAAGAAGAGATAGTATGATAATTACTAATAATAAAATTTGATTATTATGGCTTGAAGTTTAGTGCTTAATTAAGGTTCTTATATTGACACTAACTTTTTTTAATTATTGTTAGCGAATAAAATATACACTGAAAAAATACTAAAAACTAGAAAAAAGATAGCTGACCAATTAGGTATAGTTAAGAATATGAATTCCCATTCTATATCTGCACAATCCCCATTAGCCTCAAACATAATGGGCCACCATTTGGCTATTAATATGTTGTTTATGAATTCTTCTTCCGCACTAATCCCACACTCAAAATTTTCTGAGTATGCGATTAGCCAGGAATGATGTAATGCCAGTAGTAATCCAAGTAGTGAGAAAATCACCATAAAAATAGAGTATATTTTTTGGCATAGATTTTGAGGATAGTGGATAAAATAGAAAAGGGCTGTTAATCCAATGAGCCAATATGCAATGCGTTGTGCTATACAAAGTGGGCATGGTAGAAGGTTGATTACTAATTGAAGGTATAACGCATATCCAATTACATTTGCGCATATAATAAATATTAACAATAAAGCTAATCTTTTACCTAATATCATATACAGTTTAAGGAGGCTACTTGATGTTTCTTGCGCCATATGCGAGCAATAACCATGCGCTTAGAAATGCTACGCCACCAATTGGGGTGATTGCTCCCAGAATACGGATTCCTGTAATACTTAATGCGTAGAGACTGATAGAGAATAATATAATTCCTCCAAGCATTAGCCAGCCCGATAATAGTATAGATTTAGATTTAGGGGCATGTGACAACACTAGACCAATAATAATTAGGCCTAGAGAATGGTAGAAATGATATTGCACTCCTGTTTGATACACCGCAATCATCTCTGTAGATAATAGCTGTTTTAAGCTATGCGCACCAAAAGCGCCAAAGCCAACACAAAGAAATGCATTGATAGCACCAAGCATTAGAAAGATTCTTGGCATTTGGTATTATTCATTTATTTAAAGAGTTGTAGCTTCTATTAGATAGCTTTTAAGCTATGTAATATTGTTTAATTGCTAAAATTAAGCCATCAATTGTATCGCATTTTAGCATATTGGATTTGGGCTACAAACATGTTTGATTAGATATTATATAAGATATGGCTAAATATAATAAAATACTATTTCATAACTGGCATATTTGGAAAAAAATTAGATAATCTCTGGTGGTCATCTCATAATTAATTTTATTATTCCCCAGAATACCAGAATTAGTTCTTTCTTTTTCCTTTCTCTAATATTTTAGCTTTACTCCACCCTTTGGCAAAGGTGACTTGGATAGTATCTCCAACATTGATCTGATCATTTTTCCGTAGTATTTGGTTATCTTTGTCGTAAATAATACTGTAGCCTCGCCCTAGAATAGATTCTGGGTTAAGAAGATTAAGCTGTGCTTGTTGTCGTTCCAGTGGCACCATTAATGTATCGAAATAATGAATTATTGCTCTGTATAGCCGTTGATCTAATTCTCTCAGCTTTGTAGTTAGAGGGCTGATATCTGGCTTTGTTAATTTAATGCGCTGGTTTAGTTCACGTAATGACCAAAGTCGGTTTTCAAAATACCTCATCCAAGTATTTGTAAATTTATCACTAAGTTGTTGGAGTTGTATAAATTGTAAATGAATTTGCTTGTTTGGGTGTATGAGGAGATGTGCAAGCATATCAATATGTTGCATGTGGATATCAAGGAGGTTCTGCATTGTTTTTAGGATATCCTCATTTATAGATCTTATTCTTTGTAATAGCTCTTTTTTATCAGGAGAAATAAGATGTGCTGCACCAGTTGGAGTTGGTGCTCGGACATCTGAAACAAAATCTGCAATAGTAAAATCAGTTTCATGCCCTATTCCACAAATAATGGGGATAGGGCATGAAGCTATTGTTCTAGCTACGATTTCTTCATTAAATGACCATAGATCTTCAATAGAGCCGCCACCTCGACATAGCATTAGTACATCACATTCATTTCGGCTTTCTGCAGTTTGAATAGATTCTACAATTTTTTCTGCGGCGCACTCACCCTGTACCTGCGTAGGATAAATCATTATAGGTATTGAAGGCATTCGGTGCATTAGTGTAGATAGAATGTCAAGAAGGGCTGCACCTGATGGGGAGGTTATGATTCCTATTTGCTTTGGAAAGGTTGGTAAGGGTTTTTTGCGAATGGGCTCAAATAGTCCTTCTTTTTCTAGCTTAATTTTTAGAAGTTCAAATGCCTTAAATAAATTTCCTTTTCCTGCTAAACGAATTGTATCTACATTTAATTGAAAATTGCCGCGTAGCTTGAAAAGTGTCACTAATGCTTGTACTTCTACTTTCATGCCATCTTCAGGCTGCCATTCTAGCAGCCTATTTTTGTTATGGAAGAATACGCACCCTACTTGTGCATTATCATCCTTTAAAGAGAAATACCAATGCCCAGAAACATGTTGCTTAAGGTTAGATATCTCGCCGCTAACCCATAGAGAGGAGAGTGTATTCTCAAGAAGGTCTTTAGCTGCATGGTTTAATTCACTTACAGTTAATATTGTATGGTTATTTCTTGTCTTTAAAGGGGATTTCATTTTGAAGTCCTACATTAATCTATATATAAAATGAAATTGGATATTTTGAACGAGACAATATAAATTTTGTTAAAATTTGCAGATAATTTTCTTTAATATGATTATAAAAGATTAATCATGCTGGTGAATAGTGTTAGTGTAATAGACTAAATTATTTCTATATACAGTTTAGGGTAACCAAATTTATAAATATTTATACAAAAAAATAGTATATTTTTACCTTGTTGAGTATATATAAGCAAGATACATTACAATATCAATTTTCATCTAGCTTTTTTAGGAGGATATTACTTGTATTCACTGATTCAAGCTGCTGGTTGGCCAATCTGGTTGATTATTATAGCTTCTGTTACCGCTGTTGGTATTATTGGCGAACGAATTCTTGCTTTACGGATTAATATTGTTGCTCCCAAAGGACTATTAACAAGAGTAGTTAGGGAGTACCAAGAACATGGTGTAAATTCAGATATGCTTATGCGTTTACACTCACATTCACCGTTAGGTAAAATATTTGCAGCTGGCTTAAAAAACATTAAAAGTACACGTGAGGTTATGAAAGAATCTATAGAGGAGGCTGGCCGAGCTGTTTCACATGATCTTGATCGATATTTAACTACTCTTGGTACTATTGCTTCAATGAGCCCATTGCTGGGATTATTTGGTACTGTAGTCGGTATGATTGAAATTTTTGGCTCAAATTCTCCTACTACAGGTGACAGTAATCCTGCCCAACTTGCGCATGGTATCTCTGTGGCACTTTACAATACGGCATTTGGTATTTTAGTAGCCATACCAAGTATGATTTTTTATCGTTATTTTCGTGCTAAGGTTGACTCAATGGTTGTAGGGATGGAATTACAAGCATTAAAGCTAGTGGAAACTATCTATGGTGAGCGTAAAGACTAAATTAGAGGTTCTCCATACCATTCTTTTAGTAAATAATTAAATTATTAAATGAATTTTCAACGAGGAAGAGATAAAGAAGAACCGGAGATTAATTTAATCCCAATGATTGATGTGCTGTTAGTAATTTTAATCTTTTTGATGATTACTACTACATATTCAAAATTTTCTGAAATGGAGATTACTTTACCTCAAGCTATATCGGAAGAACCATCTAACCACCCTGGTGTTATTAATATATCTGTAAATGCAGTCGGTGATTATGTAATTAATCGTGTGCCTGTAAGATATAGTAGTATGGAAGGGTTTAGTGATGAGCTAAGAGTCGCTGCAGGTAAGAAAAAAGATCCGGTCATTGTCATAAATGCTGATGCTAATGCGACACATCAATCTGTTATTTCTGTAATGGAGGCGGCTCATCATGCAGGGTACTATCATATAACTTTTATGACTGAGAAAAGAAAATAAGGACTGATACATCTCCCTAAAGTAAATTTATGATATTTGATTCTATTCAAGAAAGAGAGGGAATATTTGTATATTTGCTTAATAATTAGTATTAAAAATATTGAGGATATAATTTATGGATACAAAATTATTAGACATCCTAGTGTGTCCATTGTGTAAAGGGCCACTATTATATAGAAAACCTGATAGCGAATTGATTTGTAAGATAGATAGGATAGCTTTTAATATAAAAGATGATATTCCCATCATGCTAGAAGATGAGGCTCGTAAATTGCCTGCTGATGAAGAAATTTAGTAAAGTAAGAAATAGTGTATGAACTCAAAAATTGCTGCCATACTTGGTGCGCTTATAGCTGATTCTGCTACGCTTGGATTGCATTGGATTTATGATCCAAACCGTATTGCAGAAATTGAGAAATTAAAAGGGCTTGTATTTTTGCAGCCTGATGCTAGTCACTATGAAGGCGTAAAAGGTTATTTTGCGCATAGCGCAAAGAATTCTGGAGAGTCAACAGGTTATGGTGAGGTATGTCTGTTGATGTTACAGCATTTGGTAAAATATGGTGAGTTCAGGCGTACCGAATATCAAACAGATTTCCGTGAGCATTTTGGTTTGGGTGGTACATATGTAGGGTATGTAGATTCACCTACTCGCATGACTCTGCAAACACTATTGCCGCTTGAACCAAAGCGCTTTCCAAAAGAATCAGGTGCTGATGACGACCAATTTTTATCATTAGCAGGACTGCCTTCGGTAGTTGCAGCCAATACAGATAATCTTGAAGTATTGATGAGTAAGATTGATGAAATAGTACGTGTGACAAATAATAATGATTTAGCAGTTGCAGCCGCAAGATGTTCAGGAGCAGTATTATTTAGAATACTGAATGGTAGCTCAATGGAGGCGGCATTAAATGGATCCTTAGAATTTGCTGGTAATAAATTAAGACCATTACTTGAACAAGTTTTAGCTATACAGACACTAGATAATATTAAAATTGCAGAGAAATTTGGTTCTGCTTGCCATGTGGCTGAAGGGTTACCTGTAATTTTCCATATTGCTAAATGTATTCCAGATTATCAAACAGCAATAGAGGTTAATATTCGTACTGGAGGGGACAATTGTGGTCGTGCAATTATACTGGGTTCTATTCTTGCCGCACATATGGTGCAGCAGAAGAGATCTATTTTCCCTATTCCACTTGAGTGGATGATTCGATATAAGAGAATTCTTGACGCTAGTGATGCGTGCTTGAAGCTTTAAATATTTAATGCTTATTTATTTTTGGTTCAAGGTAAGTATTTCTTTTATTATAAGATTTAAATTAATAGACCACTTGTATCTTACTGTATGGTAATTACAGATGTTCTATCAGATAGAAATCGAGAATATTCAAAATCAGAGGATCTAATATGGAGAGAGTATTAGGTAATTTATTTATTCTTAGCGCGCCCTCTGGAACTGGAAAAACTAGCTTGACTAAGTCACTGCTTCAGAGGAATATAAATTTATGCTTATCAATTTCATATACTTCAAGATTAAAACGCTCTAATGAAGTAGAAGGTCAAGATTATCATTTTGTAGAGCGTAAAACTTTTGAAAAAATGCTAGAAAATGGAGAATTTTTAGAAAGTGCTGAGATTTATGGCAATTTATATGGTAGCTCTCAAAAGTGGATAAATGAGACAATAAATTCTGGAAAAGACGTTTTATTAGAAATTGATGGACAAGGGGCACAACAAGTGCGTAAAATTTTCCCTAATGTGGTGAGTATTTTTATATTGCCACCTTCATTGGAAGTATTGGAAGGGCGCTTAAAAAATCGTAATCAGGATAGTAAAGATGTAATTGCTAAGAGAATGGATGCGGCAAAAAATGAAATCAGCCATATTAGTGAATATGACTATGTTATTATCAATGACAATATAGACATAGCCTTAAGAGAATTAGTCTCTATTGTGCAGTCTGAACGGCTAAGAATGCTAGTACAGATTGCTCGTTATAAAGATTTGGTAGCACAGTTTTTATAAATATGATTTTAATATCGTTTTATTAGGAGGATTGGTGTGGCACGGATTACAGTAGAAGATTGTTTAATAAGAATACATAACCGATTTGATATGACTTTAGCTGCTACAATCAGGGCAAGGCAAATTTCAATTGGTAGTCCCCCTATGGTAGAGGTAAATAGAGATAAACCAACAGTTATCGCATTACGTGAATTGGCTCAAGGGGAAATAGGAGAAGAAATCATAAAATTGGATCCTGCTTGAAGTTGCATTATACAGTTACTTATAAAATTATTTCCCCCTGTTATTTAATTGGGTACAAATATTTTATTTAAGATTATAGAGAAGTTTAAAAAATTTCCCTGTCTCGTTAGACTATACTATGAGTCAATTAGAGCGACAGAAAAATAAGGAGAGTACTTTATTAGCAGAAGTCCTGCCTAATGCATCTTCTTATATTTCTGGAGAAGATGTATTATTTCATGAATTAGCTGGCTATTTAAAACCGAAAGATGTTTCTCAGCTTAGAAGTGCTTATCTTTTTAGTCAAAATGCCCATTCTGGTCAATATCGTGAATCTGGCGAACCTTATATTTCTCACCCTTTAGCGGTAGCTAGCATACTTAGTAAGATGCATCTAGATACTCAGACGTTAACTGCAGCGTTTCTTCATGATGTGATGGAAGATACTCATGTTTCTAAACCAGAGATTAGAAAGCAGTTTGGGAAAGAAGTTGCTGAACTAGTAGATGGTGTATCTAAGTTAGATAAAATCGAGTTTCAAACACATGCAGATGCTCAGGCAGAAAATTTTCGTAAGATGTTACTAGCAATGGCACGTGATGTACGTATCATTCTTATAAAGCTAGCAGATCGACTTCATAATATGCGTACACTTGAGGCGAGGAGGCCTGAAAAAAGACGCCGTACTGCACGTGAAACAATGGAGATTTATGCACCTATTGCTAATCGGTTAGGTCTTAATAATATCTATCAGGAATTACAGGAACTTAGTTTTCGTTATCTCTTTCCAACGCGCTATAAAGTTTTGACTAAAGCAACGAAAGCGATTAGAGGTAACCGGAGAGAAGTGCTAAAGAAAATTCTTGATGCGATTAGGAAGTGCTTGCAAGATGCAGGTCTCAATACAAAGGTAAATGGGCGAGAGAAACAACTGTATAGTATTTATAAAAAGATGGTGGAGAAACACCTTACATTTTCTGAAATATTTGATATCTATGGATTCCGTATTGTCGTAAAAGACATACCTTCATGCTATGTTGCACTGGGAGCGCTGCATGGCTTATACAACCCTGTTCCTGGAAAATTTAAGGATTATATTGCTATACCAAAGGAGAATGGCTATCAGTCATTGCATAGTACTTTATTAGGTCCATATGGTACGCCAATTGAAATGCAGATTCGAACAGATGAAATGCACAAGATTGCAGAATCTGGGGTTGCTTCACACTGGTTATACAAGAGCTCTGATTCTGATTTGAACTCTGGTCTAAATGATATGCACCTTAGGACGCATCAGTGGCTACAAAGTTTATTAGAAACTCTGAGTGATTCTGATGATTCTTTAGAATTTCTAGAGCACCTTAGAGTTGATTTGTTTCCAGGTGAAATTTATGTATGCACCCCTCAGGGGAAAGTTCTAGCATTACCAAAAGATTCAACAGCTGTTGATTTTGCATATGCGGTTCATACAGATATTGGTAATAGCTGCGTAGCAGTGAAAATTAATGGAGAGAACGCTTCTTTGCGAACAAAATTAAGGAGTGGAGACCGTGTAGAGATCATGACATCAGTCCATGCTGAGCCTAATCCTGCTTGGCTTACTTATGTGTCTACTGGCAAGGCAAGATCTCATATTCGTCATTTTTTAAAAGCTATGCAGGCTGAAGAATCAGCTGAATTTGGGAAACGTTTATTAAATCAGGCTTTATTATCTTTTAATGTTAATCCAAAAAAAATAAATGCTGCTCAATGGCAGAAACTTGCGCGTGAAAGTGGTGCTAAATCAAAGAAAGAGTTATTAACCGACATGGGTCTAGGCAAACATTTGCCAGCTGTTGTAGCAAAGCGATTTGCGAAACCTGGAGAGGCTGCTGTTTGGCAAAGTACGAAAAATGATGCTATTGCTATTCTTGGGACAGAGGGCATGGTAGTTCAGTTTGCAAAATGCTGTCGCCCCATTCCAGGAGATCATATAGTTGGTTTTATAAAGAAAAATCAAGGGCTTGTAATCCATATACATGACTGTCCATTAATTGCTAAGAATAGAAATAATAAAAATAGCTGGTTAGATGTAACATGGAGTCAAGATATAGCTAGGCTTTTTGAAGCTAATATCAATATGGTAGTTGCAAATCAACGCGGTGTATTAGCTAGGGTGGCTGAAAGTATTGCTGAGGCTGACTCTAATATTGATAATATTTCTATGGAGGGTGATGGTGCTCATTCAAATATAAAATTTACTCTGCAGGTTAGTAATCGCAAGCATCTTGCTCAGTTAATGCGTGGGCTCAGGCATATTCGTGAAGTTACTAGAATCTACAGGGTGAAAGGGTAATTTGATATAGAGAGTTTATTAAAATTATTTCTCATAGGCTAAGATTGGAGCAAGCCATTGTTCAGCCTGTTTTAGGGTCCATTTTTTTCTCTTTGCATAGTCCTTTACTTGGTCTTTATCTATTTTACCAACAGCAAAATATTTAGCATTAGGGTGAGAAAAATAGAATCCAGATACTGCGGCCGTTGGGACCATAGCATAAGATTCTGTAATGGAGATGCCTGCATTATTTTGAGCTTTTAACAATTCAAACAATGGCCCTTTCTCTGTATGATCAGGACACGCTGGGTATCCAGGTGCTGGGCGAATACCGCGATATTTTTCAGAAATAAGCTCTTCATTATCTAGAGCTTCATCTTTAGCATAGCCCCAGAATTCACATCTTATTCTAGAATGTAAATGTTCTGCAAAGGCCTCAGCTAAACGATCAGCAAGCGCTTTTAGTATAATTCCATTATAGTCATCATGTGCATCTTCATAATCTTTTACTCTGGCATCGATGCCGAAACCTGTAGATAATGCAAAAGTTCCAATATAATCATTGATGCCAGATTCTTTTGGGGCAATAAAATCAGCAAGTGATAAATTAGGTCGTTCTGATGGCTTTTTGGTCTGTTGTCGAAGCGTATGGTACTTCATAGCAACTTTAGTTTTTGTTTCATCTGTATATATCTCAATGTCATCATTATTTACGGAATTGGCAGGGAATAATCCATATACAGCATTGGCAGATAGCCATTTCTGGTTGATAATTTTCTTTAGCATTATTTGTGCATCACTGAATAAATTTCTAGCAGTTTCACCTACTACGCTATCATTGAGAATAGCAGGGTACCGTCCGGCTAGCTCCCAAGCTTGAAAAAATGGAGTCCAGTCAATATAGGGTATAATTCTTTCAATAGGGTAGTTTTTTAAAGTGCGAACCCCAATGAAATTTGGTGAGAAAGAGGAGTAGTTTTTCCAGTCAGTTTTAAGCGCGTTGCTTCTGGCCTCCTCTATTGGTAGCATCTTGCCTTGGCCTTTTTTATTTTTGTGTCGAACTCTGACTTTTTCATACTCGGATCTGACTTCATGAATATAATTTTCTTTTAAATTCTTTGATAGTAATTTACTACATACTCCAACCGCCCTGCTAGCATCTGGCACCCATACAGTCACTCCATCATAATAAGGAGCTATTTTTACTGCCGTATGTACACGAGAAGTAGTTGCCCCACCAATTAATAAAGGAATAGTAAAGCCTTCGCGTTGCATCTCTTTAGCTACATATGACATTTCTTCTAATGAGGGAGTTATTAATCCTGATAAGCCAATCATATCAGCCTGCTCGCGTCTCGCAGTCTCTAAAATTTGCGCACAAGGAACCATCACGCCCATATTTATTACTTCATAGTTATTACATTGCAGTACTACTGTAACAATATTTTTACCAATATCATGTACATCACCTTTAACTGTAGCAATAATAATTTTCCCCTTTGTTTCTGAATCACCAGATTCTTTTTTTTCTTTCTCAATAAAAGGTAAGAGATAGGCGACAGCTTGCTTCATTACTCGTGCTGATTTTACTACCTGCGGCAGGAACATTTTTCCTGACCCAAATAAATCACCAACCACATTCATTCCATTCATTAATGGCCCTTCAATAACTTGAATTGGTTTTCCTCCTTGGTCATTTATTTCAGTTCTTGCTGCCTCCGTGTCTTCTATTATGTAGGTATTAATACCTTTAACTAAGGCATGTGTAAGCCTTTGTTGAACTGGTTCATGTCGCCAGGTTAAATCTTCAATATTTTCTTTCTTTTGTCCCCTAAAATTTTCAGCAAAATTAACTAGTCTTTCAGTTGCATCTGTTCTCCGATTAAATAGTACATCTTCCACATACTCTAATAAATCATTTGGTATGTCAGAATAAACACCCAATTGTCCTGCATTAACAATGCCCATTGTCATTCCTGAGCGGACAGCATGATATAAAAAAGCTGTATGAATTGCTTCACGGATTGCGTCTTGACCACGAAATGAAAATGAAATGTTAGATACGCCACCACTTATTTTGGCATATGGTAAAGATTTTTTAATGGCTCGTGTGGCTTCAATAAAATCTATGCCATAATTATTATGCTCCTCAATACCTGTAGCTACTGCGAAAATATTTGGGTCAAATATGATATCTTCTGGGGGAAAAGCTATTTGATTGACCAAGATTTGGTAACAGCGAGAGCATATTTCTATTTTTCGCTCCTGCGAGTCTGCTTGCCCCAATTCATCAAAAGCCATTACTATTACAGCTGCTCCATATCGACGTGCAAGTTTAGCGTGTCTTATAAACTCTGCCTCACCTTCCTTCATGCTAATTGAATTGATTATAGCTTTTCCTTGTACTCTTTTTAAACCAGATTCAATCACAGACCATTTACTTGAATCAATCATAATTGGAACACGGCTAATATCTGGTTCAGACGCAATTAAGTTAAGGAATGTCACCATAGCTTTTTCTGAATCAAGCATGGCTTCATCCATATTAATATCAATAATTTGCGCACCATTTTCTACCTGGGCACGTGCAATATTTAGTGCTTCCGTATAGTCATTATTTAATATTAAACGTGAGAATGCTTTTGATCCTGTGACATTCGTACGTTCACCTACATTTACAAATAATGAATTTTCACTAATGTTTAAGGGTTCAAGACCAGAAAGCCTTAATTCCTTTTTTATATTAGGGATTGTACGTGGAGTAACTCCATTTATTGCTTTTGAGATAGCTTTGATATGCGCGGGTGTCGTACCACAGCATCCCCCCACAATATTAACAAAACCAGACTGCGCAAAATCCTTAATTAGTTTTGCTGTATATTCAGGTGATTCATCATAGCCTGTGTCTGCAAGTGGATTTGGTAAACCAGCATTAGGATGGGCACTGATATATACGCCAGAGACGTTGGAAAGCTCCTCTATATAAGGCCTCATTAATTCAGCACCAAGTGCGCAGTTAAACCCTACTGACAATGGCTGTATATGACTTACTGAATTCCAGAATGCCTCTGGTGTTTGTCCGGAAAGTGTTCGGCCAGAGGCATCTGTTATGGTTGCTGATACCATAACAGGAACACTAGTATTAGAAGTTTCAAAGTACTCATTTATTGCGAATAGAGCTGCTTTTGCATTAAGCGTATCAAAGATAGTTTCCACTAACAGAATATTTACGCCACCGTCTATCAAACCTCGAATTGATTCTAAGTAATTACTTACTAATTCATCAAAAGTGATGTTACGAAATCCAGGGTCACTTACATCTGGTGAAATAGAGCTGGTTTTAGTTGTTGGGCCTAATATGCCAGCAATAAAGCGTGGCCTGTTTGGGATTTTTTCTTCTATTTTTTTTACTGCCTCATGTGCTAATTTTGCACTTGAAAAATTTAATTCATATATCAGGTCCTGCATATGATAATCTGCCATTGAGGGAGCATTAGAATTAAAAGTATTAGTTTCAATAATGTCAGCTCCAGCTTCTAAATAACTAGTATGAATTGCATGGATGATTTGTGGTTGAGTAAGTGTTAAAAGATCATTGTTTCCCTTGAGATCATAAGGGTAATCTTTGAAACGTGTACCACGGTAATCTTCTTCATTAAGCTTATAGCTCTGAATCATGGTTCCCATAGCACCATCCAGTAACAAGATTCTTTGAGCAAGAAATTTATGTAATAGCTTGGTACGTTGTTGGTTATTCATGTTTGAGTTGCATTTATGGATTCAGAGATATATAGAATTTTATCATGTCCCATAAATTAAGCTGATACTGGGGTTTATTATGAAAATAATTATTAGTTTAGGTTATCATCCCCATACAGATCATAGTCTATCCCTATAATATTATATTTGTGAATTTAAGTTAAAAATGATGTATCTAATTTAATTAACTGGAGCGGAATTTCCTAGGAAAGAGAATGGGATGTTATATGGAAGCAGTACTGTAATTTACTAAATTAATCTTTGATGGTAAAAAAGTTTAATCCGATAATTAAAGTCAATGGATCGGTTTCTTATATTCCAAAAACATAGAGTAATCATTTGTTATGATGACATAATTCCGCACTCATTTAGAGTAAGGAATTAGCATAGAAAATATTACTACTATTTTTTAAAAGATTAGGTTTTTTTGGGATTTCTTGTTTTACTTGTCTTTAATTTTTTCTCTAGCTCATTAACTCTTTCTTCCAATTTATTTAACTGCTCACGTGCACGCATTAACATCTCTTGTTGCACGTCAAATTCATCTCGTGTTACCAGATCTAATTTAGAAAATACCCCGGATAACAAAACACGCATATTTTGCTCTACATCCTTTACGGGGCTCTGTGCTACTAAATCATTTACTTTTGTACTTATTTCATCCAGTATTTTTTGGTTTAACATAATTTCTCCTTTACTTTATAGCACCAATTCGGATTATGACTGAGATTCGCATGATAAAATCTCATATTTTTAAGAAATAGGCAATCAATAGATAGATCATGGACCAAATGAAACGCTATCAGCTTCTAGAAAATTGGGTAAAAAATAAATTCCCAACAAGATCGTTTTCTCTATTGCCGATTTCTGTTGATGCAAGCTTCCGCAGATATTTCCGAATAAAATTTAGTGATAAATTTGCCCCAAAGACTATAATTTTAATGGATGCTCCACCACAGTATGAGGACTGTGTTTCATTTCTGAATGTTGCTGATATTTTTTCTGCAGCAAATGTACATGTGCCAGAAATCCTGGGGCGAGATTTAAGGCAAGGATTTCTGCTGCTTTCAGATTTTGGAGATACTACATATATGGAAGCACTACGAGGAGAGCCTTCGGCTTCAGATGATTTATATCATGATGCTATAGATACGCTAATTAGGATTCAATTAGCTAGTTGTGCTGGAAAATTGCCAAATTATGACGAAACACTTCTTTTTAATGAATTAAGCCTATTTCCAAAATGGTATTTGACTAAGCACTTAAATATAGAACTAGATGCAAATCAGAAAAATAATCTTAGTGCTTGTTTTACAGAGATTTTAAAAAATAACCTTATTCAGCCCAAGGTATATGTTCACCGTGACTTTCATTCACGAAACCTAATGGTAACCAGTCCTAATCCCGGTATTATTGATTTTCAAGATGCTGTGTATGGGCCCATTACATATGATTTGGTATCTCTCTTTAAGGATGCATATGTTTACTGGGATGAAGAAAGAATACTTGATTGGGTAATACGATATTGGGAGAAGGCGAGGAAAATAGGACTCCCTGTAGCAGAAGATTTTTCGGATTTCTATCGTGATTTTGAGTGGATGGGAGTACAACGACATATTAAGATATTAGGTATATTTGCGCGTTTATATCATCGAGATGGAAAAAATAGTTATCTTAGAAATATACCTGTAGTAGTTAGCTATTTAAGAAAGACCTGTGATCGTTACCGTGAGCTAAATTTTTTATTTGAGTTATTTGATGAATTAGATAGTAAGAAACAAAAAACAAGAAATTGATCATGGAATATAAAGCAGGACAATATAGAGCGATGATTTTGGCTGCTGGACGTGGAATACGTATGCGCCATATGACTGATAATGTGCCAAAGCCATTACTTTGTGTGGGAGATAAAACGTTAATTGAATATCATATTGAAAATCTTGCGCGTGCTGGTTTCTTAGAAATTGTTATTAATCATGCTTATTTGGGGAAAATGATTGAGGAAGCTTTAGGGAATGGAAGTCGCTATGGGGTTAAAATTTATTATTCTCCTGAAGTAATAGCGTTAGAAACAGCAGGTGGTATTGTAAGAGCACTGCCTTTGCTAGATAGAAAGAATGGGAATCAGTGTAAAGAACAACCATTTCTTGTAGTTAATGCAGATATATATTGTGAATATAATTTTACAAAATTGTTGCCAATGTTAAGGCAAATGAGAATGTGCAAAGATACAGCACATCTGGTCATGGTAAATAATCAGGCGCACCACCCAGATGGGGATTTTTTTCTTGATTCTGGTAGATTATTGCTAACTGGTAGCAAGAGGCTTACTTTTAGTGGAATTAGTGTATATAAGCCATCTTTTTTTAATAGTATTGGGCCAGGAGTAGTAACGAAGCTAGCACCAAAATTATATCAGGCAATTACAGAAGGAAATGTCAGTGGCGAGTATTATGACGGTGTCTGGGTAGATGTAGGGACACCAGAGCGGTTATATAGACTTGATGCTAAACTTAGAAGTAAATAAGGAAAACTCTAACTTGTTTTGCTTTATTATATAAATCCTGCAATAGTATTATTTATGATTCCGAATAAATCTTATATTAAACGTCGTCAGCAATTAGCATTAAATATGAAAAAAGGGATAGCAATTATTCCTACTTCACCAGAGAGGGTGAGGAATCGTGATTGTAATTATCCTTATCGTTTTGATAGTTATTTTTATTATTTGACAGGTTTTAATGAACCGGATGCTGTATTTGTCATGATGGTCGGGGATAATATACATGCAACAAAGACAATACTATTTTGTCAAGATAAGGATATAGAGCAGGAGATCTGGAAAGGGTTTAGATATGGTCCTGAGTCTGCAAAAGAAGTGTTTAGTATTGATGAAGCATATCCCATATCAATCTTGGATGAGGTTTTACCTAAATTATTGGCGGGCCAATCTAGAATATATTATTCATTAGGGCATGATGCTACATGGGATTTACGTTTAACAGGCTGGCTCAATCAAGTACGAGATCAGTCCCGAAGTGGCATTTCCACTCCACCTGAAATTTATGATTACCGAATGTTAATAGATGAGATGCGTTTGTTAAAAAGCACAGAGGAGATTCAGCTTATGCGCCATGCTGCTAAAATCTCTAGTCGTGCTCATTGTCGTGCAATGCAGGTAATGCGTCCTGGAATGAAAGAATATGAAATTGAGGCAGAATTTTTGCACGAATTTCGCAAGCATGGATCTGAAGCACCTGCTTATACCCCAATTGTTGCAGGTGGCGCAAATGCATGCGTGTTACATTATATTAATAATAATATGGAATTAAAATCGGGTGATTTAGTATTAATTGATGCTGGTTGTGAATTAAATGGGTACGCTGCAGATATTACTCGAACATTTCCTATCAATGGTAAATTTAGTCCGGTGCAAAAAGATGTATACCAATTGGTTCTATCTGCGCAGTCTGCAGCTATCAGTAATGTAAAACCAGGTAACTCTTGGGATATGCCACATACTGCTGCGCTTCAGGTGCTGGTACAGGGGTTTATTGATATGGGGCTATGTCAAGGAAATGTAGACTCTGTTATTGAGTCAGAAGGCTATAAGCAATTTTATATGCACCGAACTGGTCATTGGCTGGGGTTAGATGTTCATGATGCTGGTGAATATAAGCAAAATGGGAAATGGCGTTTATTTGATCTGGGGATGGCGCTAACGGTAGAACCTGGATGTTATATACGTCCAGCAGAGAATGTGCCCGAACATTTCTGGAATATTGGTATTCGTATTGAAGATGATGTAATTGTAACTACTAATGGCTGTGAGGTATTGACAGCATCAGCACCAAGGTCTGTTAATGAAATTGAAGAATTAATGCAATGAATGAGATTTGGAAAATAATAGTCAAGAAAGCTTCTGAGTTTCAGGGCATGCACAAACAGGGCCGGGGTAATACTTCGCTGATAACTAAACGTTGGGCAACGTATTTAATATTGATTCCAATATTAATTTTATTGTCACTTTTTGGAGTTTTCTTTTTTGCAGCATTTTTGGCATTATTTGCTATCACTGCTGTTGGTTTTAGTATACGGTTTTGGTGGTTAAAACGTAATATAAATAAATCGGAAAACTTGGTTAACTCATTAAATAAAGAAGGGAAAGAGACTGTAGAAGGTGAATATACTGTGGTTGATGAGGATGATCAGGTTGTTAAAGAAAGAGCTAGAAGAAGCGGTGCGAACAATTAAACCAAGCAACAAACCTAATTAAAAATGGATACTATGGTAGCTGATCAGTATGACCTCATTATTATTGGTGGTGGTCCAATAGGAATGTCTTTATCTATTGCGTTACGTGGTAGTGGTTTGTCGGTTCTTTTATTGGAAGCGCGTGAATCAATAGATAAAAACGAGGATCCGCGTCCATTAGCATTTTCTCATGGTAGTCGCCTGATTCTGCACCGTTTAGGCATATGGGAATCTTTGTCAGAGGTTACTCCTATTAAGACAATACATATTTCTAATCGTGGGGGTTTTGGGCGTACTTTGTTAACTGCGGAGGAAATTGATGTGCCAGCCTTAGGCTATGTAATACTTCATCAGGATATCTTTCGAGTAATGCATAAGAAATTACATGAATACAGAATTAATTATTTAACTGGAGCTCAAGTAACACAATTAAAATCTGATTTGTCAGAGGGAAGAGTTGAGTTTAAGCATAATGGAGAATTAAAACAGGTAAAAGCAAGTTTATTGGTACTAGCAGATGGCGGTCGACTTACTGCACAGGTAGATGGGGTCACTCAGCATGTAAAGGATTATGAACAGAAGGCAGTTGTTTCTAGAATTGAGACTTCATTTCCCCAATGTGGAGTAGCTTATGAGAGATTTACTTCAGATGGACCAGTTGCTTTTTTACCTTTTGGCCAGAATTTTTCGTTAGTATGGACTGCTCCGCCATCAACTGTAGAAGAGGTTCTTGATTTGGATGATGATGCATTTTTGGCACGGCTGCAGAGTCATTTTGGTTATCGAGTTGGGAAGCTTATCAGTGCGAGTAAGCGTTCTAGTTTTCCTCTTGCGCTTAAATATGCAACACCTGTATCAGGAAACCGAGTTGTATTGATTGGGAATGCAGCTCAAACTCTACATCCTGTGGCTGGGCAAGGTTTTAATTTAGGATTACGTGATGCATGGGAATTATCAAGAGAAATTATTACAATGCCTGTAGATATTGGATCTTCAGCTATGCTTTCAAAATATCGTGCTATGCGTAAGACTGATAGTGGAGGAGGGAGAATTTTTACTGACACACTGGTTAAATTATTTTCTAATGACGATATTTTATTGCATGGAGTGCGTGGAATTGGATTAAGTGCTCTTGATTGTTTCCCACCAGCTAAGCGTTTTGTAGCTAAACGTATGATGTTTGGCTCAAGAGGGTAACTGGAAAATCTGTGTTATTTTTAATTATTATTAATAATTTCTTTCCCTAGAATTGCCTTGGGTTTAGAATTCATAATTTGTGTAAAAATTTTTTATCTTTTGGTATTTATTAAATGTTATGCAGATTGGTTCTTTTATTCTTAAAAATAACTTGATAGTTGCTCCTATGGCAGGTGTTACTGACCGTCCGTTTCGGCAATTATGTAAGAAAATGGGTGCGGGTATGGCTGTATCTGAAATGATATCTTGTAATTCACTATTATGGGGTTCTGAGAAAACTAAACGTCGTGCTAATCATGAAGGAGAAGTAGATCCAATCTCAGTACAGATTGCCGGGGCTGACCCAATGATGATGGCGCAGGCTGCCCTTTACAATGTAGAACAGGGAGCACAAATTATAGATATTAATATGGGCTGCCCAGCTAAAAAGATCTGTAATACGATGGCAGGCTCTGCATTGTTACGAGATGAGAAATTGGTAGGGAGAATACTTGATACTGTTGTTAGTGCTGTAGATGTACCTGTTACTTTGAAAATTCGCACCGGCTGGGATAAAGATAACAAGAATGCGTTAATTATTGCACGCATAGCGGAAAATTCTGGGGTGCAGGCACTTGCTATTCATGGTAGGACTAGAGCATGTGCTTTTAATGGGAAAGCTGAGTATGACACAATTACTGCTGTAAAGAATCATGTGAAAATACCTATTATTGCTAATGGTGATATTAATACACCAGAGGAAGCTAAGAAAGTATTAGAATATACTAGAGCAGATGCTGTAATGATTGGGAGAGCTGCTCAAGGGAGACCCTGGATATTTAGAGAAATTAGTCATTATTTGTCTACAGGTAGTCATCTTCCATTACCCGAAGTTAATGAAATTCAGGATGTGCTTACGAATCATTTGTATGATCTTTATGATTTTTATGGGGAATATTCTGGGGTACGTATTGCACGTAAACATATCTCTTGGTATACAAAGGGTCTGGTTGGTTCGGCATCTTTTCGTCATGCTATGAATCAGTTAAAAAATTCTGATGAACAGTTATTTGCTGTTAATGAATTCTTTAGAAATTTATCTTGTCATGGAGAAAGATTAACTTATATTGAACGTGAGGGTTTAGCTGCATGACTATTATAAATGAGAATGAAATAGCACGATGTGTACGCAGGTCTGTTGAAGGTTATTTGAAGGATCTAGATGGAGAGAAACCTCATCCATTATATGGGATGGTTATACATAGTGTTGAAAAACCTCTTGTTGAATTAGTAATGAAATATACTGAAGGGAACCAGACTCGTACGGCAGAAATACTTGGAATAAACCGAAATACTCTTCGAAATAAAATAAGGCAATACCGAATTAAATAAAGGATAGCTTGCAGAAGGGTGGGTAGTAATTGCAATTCATAATATTAATTAATGCTACGTTTATGTATAAGAAAATATGAGAATCAAACAAGCTTTAATTAGTGTTTCTGATAAAACAGGTATTGCTGACTTCGCACAGGAATTAAGGAAGTATGGTGTGAGTATTCTTTCTACAGGTGGCACCGCTAAAGAATTGCGAAGTGCTGGTATCGATGTAGTTGAAATAAGTAGTTATACTGGTTTTCCAGAAATACTTGATGGTAGGGTTAAGTCACTTCATCCAAAAATTCATGCTGGTATTCTGGCTCAAAGAGATTTGCCCTCACATATGGAAATTATGGAGAGTATGTCTTTTTCAACTATTGATCTGGTCGTGGTAAATCTTTATCCGTTTAGCAAAACAATTTCTAAGAATAATTGTACTTTGGAAGAGGCAATAGAGAATATTGATATTGGTGGCCCAGCTATGGTACGTGCTGCAGCAAAGAATTATAAGAATGTGGCAGTAGTTACGGATCCAGAGGACTATAGTGTTGTATTAAATGAAGTAAAATCAAATGATTGTATTGTTTCAAAGGAGTATTGTTTGTACCTTGCTTGTAAGGCGTTTTCTCATACTGCTGCCTATGATGGTGTTATCAGTAATTATTTAACTGGAGCTCAGCTGAATGAGTGCCAGAATAATTTTCCTGTGAATCTTAGTTTTAATTATACGATTGCACAGAATCTTCGTTACGGAGAGAATCCGCATCAAGGAGCAGCATTCTACAGGGATGGTTCCTTTGCTGTTTCTGAAGGGATTGCTAATTATACTCAGATACAGGGGAAGGAGCTCTCTTATAATAATATTGCAGATGCCGATGCAGCCTGGGAGTGTGTAAAAACGTTTGATTCTACTGCTTGTGTAATCATTAAACATGCTAATCCATGTGGGGTAGGAGTATCTGATAATACTCTTTTGGCATATAACGCTGCATTTTCTACTGATCCATCATCGGCTTTTGGGGGTATTATTGCTTTTAATCGAGAGTTAGATGGGGCTACTGCTGAATCTATAATGAAGCAATTTGTTGAAGTAATTATTACCCCAGGCTTGTCTGATGAGGCTAAAGATATTCTTGCCCAGAAAAAAAATATACGTGTGCTTATCCTTAATTTAAAGGGGAAGAATAATAATCTTGATTTCAAGCGCGTAGGTGGTGGTATGTTGGTACAAACACCAGATAATAAAAATGTTGAGTCCAGTTGCCTTAAAGTTGTAACTAAGGTGCAGCCAACAGAGCAAGAAATGAAAGATTTGTTATTTGCATGGCGTGTAGCAAAATTTGTTAAGTCAAATGCAATAGTTTTTTGTTTGAATGGCAGGACACTTGGTATAGGTGCAGGGCAAATGAGTAGAGTAGATAGTGCTCGAATTGCGTCAATTAAAGCGAAAAATTCCGAGCTTACATTGGTTGGTTCTGTCGTAGCTTCAGATGCATTTTTTCCTTTTCGTGATGGGCTTGATGTAGTGGTGAGTGCTGGAGCAAAAGCAATCATTCAACCTGGTGGTAGCATACGTGATGAGGAAGTGATTGCAGCTGCAGATGAGCATGGAGTAGCAATGGTTTTTACGAATACCAGGCATTTTAGGCATTAATTCAATTTATTAGAATTTTGTGTGTAGAATAGCCACGTTGTAATTTTTCGTGACATTGTTTTTTTCAGTAATCTTGAATATGAAAATATTGGTTATAGGCGGTGGTGGTAGAGAGCATGCTTTGGCATGGAAATTAAAGCAGTCTCCACGTGTAAGTAAAGTTTTTGTTGCTCCAGGTAATGCCGGTACGGATCTTGAAGAAGGCATACAAAACATCTCAGTGACTGCTATTCCCGATCTCATTAATTTTGCCAAGAAAGAGCTTATTAAATTTACTATAGTAGGGCCTGAAACTCCATTAGCCGAGGGGATAGTGGATGCCTTCCGCTTGGCTAAGTTAAGAATATTTGGGCCTAATCAACAGGCTACACAATTAGAGGCATCTAAAGATTACTCAAAGGAATTTATGCGGCGACATAGTATTCCTACTGCAGCGTACGCTACATTTTGTGATCCTGTAGAAGCTCATAAATATTTAGAGAAAATAGGGGCCCCAATTGTTATTAAGGCTGATGGCCTAGCTGCAGGGAAAGGCGTTCAGGTAGCTATGACATTACCTGAAGCACATGAAGCAGTAGATTCGATGTTAATTTCTAATACTATGGGCGGTGCAGGTGAGAAGATTTTGATTGAGGAGTTTCTAGAGGGAGAGGAGGTTAGTTTTATAGTAATGACAGATGGGCATAATGTACTGCCTCTTGCTACAAGTCAGGATTATAAACAGCTGAAGGATGGTAATCAAGGTCCGAATACTGGTGGTATGGGTGCTTATTCACCGGCCCCAGTTATTACCTCGGAGTTACATAAAAAAATAATTCAAGAGGCTATTGATCCAGTCATAAAAGGTATGGCAGAAGAAGGACAACCGTATACTGGTTTTTTATATGCGGGTTTGATGATTGGGAAAGATGGAGCTGTAAACATATTAGAATATAACTGTCGGATGGGAGACCCAGAAACCCAATCAATTATGTTACGACTTAAAAGTGATTTGTCAATTTTAGTAGAAAATGCAATAAATGGGACTCTTAATAAGGTAGATGCAGAGTGGGATTGTCGTGTGGCACTAGGCGTTGTTATGGCAGCGTATGGTTACCCTAAGATGCCTCGTAAAGGGGATATAATTCATGGTCTTTTAGAGTTTATGTCGAAAGGAAAATCAGAGGAAGGCCATCATATATTTCATGCGGGTACTAAGATGGGTGGAAAGGATAATAAAGAAATAGTCACAGCTGGTGGTCGGGTGCTATGCGTGACAGCCTTAGGAGATAGCATAAAAAATGCTAGGCAACGTGTATATGATATTTCTAAGCATATTTATTTTGATGGCAAATTTATGCGATCTGATATTGGATTGCAATAATTAGAGCTTAGTCGAGAGAAAATAATTATAGATTTGAATTCTATAAATTAGGCTTATTGTAAGATTAATTCTTTATATATTCGGTATGAATACAAATCAAGTTAAAGAATACCTGTGTACATTACAAGATCAGATTATTGAGCATATAGAGTGTGTAGATGGCAAACACTTTAAACGAGAAGAGTGGGACCGTCCGGAAGGTGGTGGTGGGCTAAGTTGTGTAATTGAGAGGGGTAATATATTTGAGAGGGGCGGAGTAAATTATTCACATGTATTTGGTTCAGGGTTGCCAGCCTCAGCAACCGCTGCAAGGCCTGAGTTATCTGGACGTTCTTTTGAGGCAATGGGAGTGTCAATTGTACTGCATCCATATAATCCTTACGCTCCTACTATTCACTTGAATGTTCGATTTCTAGAGGCTCGTAAGGAAGGTGCAGAATCAGTATGGTGGTTTGGGGGGGGTATGGATTTGACACCTTATTATGGTTTTGAGGAAGATGCTAAATATTTTCATCAGACTTGTAAGGAATCTCTTCAACCTTTTGGTAGTGAATATCATAAAAAATTCAAGAAATGGTGTGATAAATATTTTTATCTAAAACATCGTAATGAGCCACGTGGGATAGGGGGGATTTTCTTTGATGATCTGAGCCAACCAGATTTCGAGACTTGTTTTAGTATAACGAAAAGTGTAGGGAATCATTTTTTACCTGCTTATGTGCCTATTCTGGAAAGGCGTATAAATATGTCTTATGGTGAACGTGAACGAGACTTTCAGGCTTATCGTCGTGGCCGGTATGTAGAATTTAATTTAGTTTGGGATCGTGGAACTTTATTTGGGTTGCAATCTGGTGGCCGTACTGAATCTATACTTATGTCTCTGCCACCTATAGTTAAATGGCGCTATGATTGGGAGCCGGCAGAAGGCAGCCCGGAATCAGAGCTTTATACTAATTTTCTTATTAGCAAAGATTGGGTGTAATTAAGGCTTTTAATCAATAGATAACAAGTGATACAGTATAATATTATTGCTAATAAACTTAATATTACAAGCTGTTATTTTAATAAAGGCTATAGCATCTCTATTGTAAATTAGTTTTTCACATATTTACTATTGACATTAAGATACTAGCGCTGGAGAATAAAATATAAATAGTAGTATTTTATATAAATAGTATTTGAAGCGAATATTTTTTCTAGATTTTAATTATAGGGGGCAAGAAATGATGATAGTAAGAGATCTTAAGAATATCTATGCAATAGTTGCTTTATGTATTTTTGTAGCTATGACTGTGCCTGCAGCACATGCAGAGGATGCTCCTAATGAGTTTGTTGTGGCTATATCTGATACTGGTATGGAAGCTGCTTCAGCCTTGGCAACGATGGTATATTTTCCAGCTAAAATTGCGGTTACAATGGGCGGGGGAATAGTAGGGTTAGGCGCATATTTGCTCACGGGTGGAGATGATGAAGCTGCTAATGAAATTTGGGCAGTTACTAATGGAGGTGATTTTTTGGTAGAGCCTGAACATTTGACCGGAGAAAAGTCTATTAAATTTATGGGTGGAGGTGAAACTGCATCAGCGGGACATTAGTTCTTTCCTTTGATTTGTGATTTTATTATGTCATGAATTAATTGACATTTTGTAAAAATTTTAAATGTGGATTATATAATAATCCACATTTATTAGCCTCAGTAAATAAATTTGCGATAATTAATTCATTATAGCTTTGATACTATAGTAACTATTTATTTTATAGTAACAAAATTATAAAATAAGGCTTGTGCTTTGTTGAAAAATATCCTTAAATAGTGGTACATATGTAGCTTTAAATGAAAATAGCCCACAAGTTTATCCACAGGACTTATGAATAAATCAGGAATAATAAAATAAAAAATACTTTTTTTATTTGCTAGGAAGTCTATCTCTGTATTGAGATTAAGTTAAGTTATGTAGCTGTTAAATTGGATGCCTGAGATGTAGTAGATCATGTTATTTCAGGTGATGGGTTTTGGGTAAACTTAAAATTGCTTGATTTAGCTGTATTTAATCTGATTGTTGCTATAAATAATGATACGGTTAGAGAAGACTAGCTCTTTTTTGTTATATTGTATTATTAATAATTCACTTTTAATATGGAATATAGATGCAAAAATAAAAGTATTATGATAAGCATTGAGAATAGTAAGACGGCATAATTTGAAGTATTAAAAAATTCGAGAATTTAGTTGGTTTGCGTTATAATTCATAGGCATTTTCGGAATTGGTTGATTTTATTCCCTGCTATTACAGCGGGGAATTTTATTTAGAAATGGAGAATAATCATACGAATCATTTTATTAGGTGGGCCTGGCGCAGGCAAAGGTACTCAAGCAAATTACATAAAAGAGCATCTTGGTATTCCTCAGATTTCAACTGGTGATATGCTGCGTAATGCAGTTAATAAAGGTACTGAACTTGGTCTTGCTGCTAAAAAAATTATGGATATGGGCGAGTTAGTTCCTGATGACATTATTATTAATTTAGTAAAAGATCGTATATCAAAACCTGATTGTAAAAAAGGTTTTTTGTTTGATGGTTTTCCTCGCACTATTCCCCAAGCGGATGCAATGAAAGCCGCTGGTGTGCTAGTTGATCTTGTAATCGAAATAAGTGTTGATGATAAAGAGATTATTAAACGTATGACTGGACGCAGAGTTCATCCAGGAACAGGCCGTACTTATCACGTTACATTCAATAGGCCAATAATTGATGGGAAAGACGATATTACTGGAGAATCATTAATACAGAGGAATGATGATAAAGAAGAAACTGTAAAGAGAAGGCTTGAAGTTTATCATAAACAGACAAAACCATTGATAGAGTATTATTCTAGGTGCTCTGTTAGCGGAGATCAAGGTACTCAATATTTAAAAATAGATGGGCTTGGATCGGTAGAAAAAATACGTAATGATATTTTTGCAGTAATTAGTCAGTAGGATTTAAGGGTTAATATTTTTTTAAGATTTAGATAAATTTATAAAAATTGTAATAATTAGGGGAAAAATATGGCAGTAAAAAATGCATTTTATGCTCAGTCTGGTGGGGTAACCACTGTTATCAATGCATCTGCTGCTGGAGTTATAGAGACCGCACGGAAAAATAAAAAAAAGATAGGGAAAGTTTATGCGGGGAGAAATGGGATTATTGGTGCGTTAACTGAAGATCTTATTGATACTAGTAAAGAAAGTAATGCTGCTATTAAGGCATTATGCAGTACGCCTTCTGGTGCTTTTGGTTCTTGTAGATATAAATTAAAAAGCCTTGATCAAAATAGACGTGAATATGAACGTCTAATTGAAGTTTTTAAAGCTCATAATATTGGATTTTTTTTCTACAATGGTGGTGGAGATTCAGCTGATACCTGTCTTAAGGTATCGCAGATAGCAAAGAAGCTAGGCTACCCAGTGCAAGCAATTCATGTTCCCAAGACAGTGGATAATGATTTGCCAATTACTGATTGTTGCCCTGGCTTTGGTTCAGTAGCTAAATATATAGCTGTATCTACTCGAGAAGCAAGTTTTGATGTATCTAGCATGTCTAAGACTTCAACTAAAGTATTTGTGCTAGAAGTAATGGGAAGGCATGCTGGATGGATTGCAGCAGCAGGAGGCCTTGCTTCTGATAAGGATTGTGAGATTCCTATTGTAATTTTGTTTCCAGAGATTACCTTTAATAAGAAAAGATTCCTTGCTAAAGTAAAAAAATGTGTTCGTGAATTTGGATATTGCACTGTAGTAGTTTCAGAAGGAGTAAAGGATACAAAGGGAAATTTTCTGGCTGATCAAGGGTTACGGGACGCCTTTGGGCATGCACAATTAGGTGGGGTTGCACCAGTGGTTGCAAATATTATTAAAGATGGTTTGGGGCTTAAATATCATTGGGGTGTCGCAGATTATTTGCAACGCTCTGCTCGTCACATTGCATCAAAAACTGATGTAGATCAAGCATATGCAGTTGGCAAGGCTGCGGTAGGACTTGCAATTAAGGGACATAATGCAGTAATGCCTACAATAAAACGTTTATCTAACAAACCTTATAAATGGAAGATTGGTATGGCAAAGCTTTCAAAGGTTGCCAATGTAGAGAAAATGATGCCAGTTAATTTTATTACTAAAGATGGGTTTGGTATAACGGAAAGATGCCGAACATATCTTGTGCCACTTATTAAGGGTGAAGATTATCCTTCATATAAAGATGGGCTACCAAAATATGTAAGGCTGAAAAATATTGGAGTTAAGAAAAAACTAAGTAATTTTAAGATCTAAATTAGATAGCAATTTAGACGGAGTAGAAATTAATTTTTTAGAGCAATGGAAAATTATTCCTAATATGGGGGTATTAGGCCAATATCCTTCATATATTTACAGATGGTCTGACTTTAATTGGAGATTCAAATGGTTTTCGGTTTAATCATTGCTATTGCTTGCGCAGTAGCCGCATGTGTATATGGAGCGGTATCGATCAAATGGATTTTAGCCTTGCCAAGAGGAAATGAGCGCATGCGTGAAATTGGTACGGCAATTGAACAGGGCGCTTCTGCTTATCTTAATCGGCAATATAGAACAATTGGCATTGTAGGTGGAGCTTTGTTAGTAGTTATTTTTGCCACCTTAGGCTGGGAGACTGCTATTGGCTTTGCTATAGGTGCGATATTATCAGGCTTGGCTGGTTTCATTGGGATGAATGTTTCAGTTAAAGCCAATACAAGAACTGCAGAGGCTGCTAAAGGCGGGATTAGTCCAGCATTAGATGCAGCTTTTAGAGGAGGGGCAATTACTGGCATGCTGGTTGTTGGTCTAGGTCTTCTTGGGGTAGCAGGATATTTTGCTTTACTTTTAGCTATCGGTGTTTCTATATCTGATGCAATACATGCACTGGTAGGGTTGGCTTTTGGTAGTTCTTTAATATCTATTTTTGCTCGTCTTGGCGGCGGGATTTTTACAAAAGGTGCTGATGTAGGTGCTGATTTGGTAGGTAAAGTTGAGGCCGGTATTCCTGAAGATGATCCTAGAAATCCGGCAGTTATTGCTGATAATGTAGGTGACAATGTAGGTGACTGTGCTGGTATGGCTGCTGATTTATTTGAAACTTACGCAGTCACAATTATTGCAACTATGTTATTAGGTGGGTTGTTAGTTGATAATGCTGGTACGAGTGCTGTTTTATATCCGCTGGTTCTTGGAGGTTTTTCTATAATTGCTTCAATAGTAGGTTGTTATTTTGTAAAAGCACGCGAAGGCGGAAAGATTATGAATGCGCTGTATCGTGGATTAGCTGTTGCAGGAGTTTTGGCAGCAGTTGTTTACTTGCCTGTTACAGCTATAATGATGAGCGGTGGGATAGTTATTGGGGGTGAAGAAACTTCCTGGTTCAATTTATATCTTGCCGGAATAGTCGGTCTTTTACTAACTGGAGCAATATGTTGGATTACTGAATATTATACATCAACAGAATATAAACCAGTTCAATATATTGCGAAGGCATCAAGCACCGGTCACGGAACTAATGTTATAGCGGGACTAGGTATATCGATGAGATCAACAGCTTGGCCTGTAATAGTTGTGTGTATTGCCATCTGGTGTGCTTATGGTCTGGCTGGAGTATATGGTATAGCTGTTGCTGCAACTGCAATGTTGTCCATGGCTGGAATTATAGTAGCACTTGATGCATATGGGCCGATAACTGATAACGCTGGTGGTGTAGCTGAAATGTCAGGGCTGCCAGAAGAGATTCGTAATATTACTGACCCACTTGATGCTGTTGGTAATACCACAAAAGCAGTTACAAAAGGTTATGCAATCGGCTCTGCAGGTTTAGCCGCATTAGTTTTATTTGCTGATTATACTAATGCGCTTGCCGCGGGAGGCCAAGGTTCGTTTACATTTGATCTTTCAAACCATATGGTTATTATTGGTTTATTTCTTGGGGGAATGGTTCCATATTTGTTTGGTGCAATGGCAATGGAAGCTGTTGGTCGAGCAGCTGGATCAGTTGTTATAGAAGTGCGACGCCAGTTTAAAGAAATACCTGGGATTATGGATGCTACAGCTAAGCCAGATTATTCGAAGGCCGTTGATATGTTAACCAGAGCAGCAATAAAAGAAATGGTTGTGCCATCACTTCTACCTATAGCAGTGCCACTTATAGTTGGTCTTTTACTTGGTCCAGTAGCTTTAGGTGGTGTGTTAATTGGGGCTATTATTACAGGAATCTTCTTAGCGATTTCGATGACAGCTGGTGGCGGTGCTTGGGATAATGCTAAGAAGCATATTGAGGATGGCCATTTTGGTGGTAAGGGTTCTGAAGCGCATCACGCTTCTGTTACGGGTGATACTGTTGGTGACCCTTATAAAGATACTGCTGGTCCCGCTATTAATCCTTTAATAAAAATTATGAACATTGTTGCGCTTTTAATTGTTCCATTGATTTAACTGTCTATATAAGAAAAAAAAAGCACACCTAGTAAATTAGGTGTGCTTTTTTTTAGATTAAAATTAATAATCTAGTTAATTATTTCATTTAAATTTGTTATTTATTCATGGTGCTAAAGCATAGAATATAATTTTATTATTAAATTGGCATAGGGCGCCTTTGATTAAGTGTTAGCCAACCACGAATGATACGGTAGGACACCCATATACCAGTGCAAACCGTAATTATATAAGAGAGAAAGATTCCCAGTACGGATATGAACAATATTATAGCAAATACCATCCATAGACATGCAAACCAGAACGTACGTATCTGCCAATTAAAATGCGAGTCAAGAAAAGTATCTTGTACAGCTTCCCGCTTTGTATAGTTGATGATTATAGCAATAATTGATGGCCAGCCAGTTAAGAAAGATGTAATGATAAAAGCAGACCCAATTATTCCACTAATGACACTAAGCGCATGGAGCGCATAAATTATATGAGTTATTAGCGATAAATTTATTTGAGAAGCAATTGGTGCAGGCTGTAGTGACATTATTAACCTATATTAGCCTAAGAATTATGAAGTTATATTAGAGAAGTATAATATTATTTTATGATACTTTAATTTAGGAAAGAGAAAATATGATCATTTTATTATGAATAGATTTTATAAATTTATTCAGCATTATTTTTGTCTTCTAGCGCAGGTGGTAGCTCAGCACTAGCACTAGACTTGGTTTTATTCATTTTACGTTGTCTCTTGTCTTCCTGTTTTTTCTTTTTCGCTAATTCTCGTTGACGCTTTTCATATTGAAAATTAGGTCTTGCCAATTTTTTACTCCTTGAAATTATTTATTAGAAAATTAAAAGAGTTCTATTATTTATTATTTTACGTGGAAACATAGGGATTATCTAAACATATAGTGATTTTCTATGAATTCTAGTAAAACAGCATATTCCAGATCAATATACTTAGGTAAATTGCTGCTATTATTGGAAGTTCGAATTAAATCATAGTAGAAAATAAAGATATAGTTTTTGAAGAAATATATTTTAATTACTCTTCCTCTGTCATTATTGAGCTTATACGATTTAATTTTTTAACTATGGTGTTTAATGCCACAATGAAATTATTTATTTGCTCAAAAGTGTTGCTATTACCTAGACTTATACGTACTGCACAACGCGCTAAAGCAGGTTCAACCCCCATGGCATCAAGTACATGGCTCTTACCTGGAGTAGCACTTGAGCAAGCAGCACCACTTGCAATTGCAAATCCTGCTTTTTCTAGATTAGTTACTAAGGTTTCACCTTCAATATTTCGTAAGGCAAAATAACATGTATTTGGTAAGCGATTCATATGGATGCCAAAAATTATAGCACCCATTTCTATTAGTTTCTTTTCTAGGTGTATACGTAATTTTTTAATTTGTGCAGAGGATTTATTTATACGTAGTTGGGATAGTTCGCAAGCTTTACCAAAGCCGACTATAGCAGGTACATTTTCAGTACCTGAGCGTAATCCATTTTCATGTCCACCACCATAAATCTGCGGCTTAAGTATAAGCTCTTTATCTATAATGAGTGCTGCAGCACCTTTAGGCCCATAGATCTTATGAGATGATAAGGTCATAGCATGTACATTCAGGGAGGGAAAATTAACTGGTATCTTTCCAAATGCCTGGATTGCATCAGTATGTACCAATGCATTGAATTTTCTTGATCTTTCTGCAATAGCTGCAACCTCCTGAATCACTCCAGTCTCATTATTAGCTAACATAACCGATACAATACCTGGAGGAAATTCTGTTAAGGCTTTATCTACATCATTCATCATTATGTATCCGGATTTATCAACCATAAGCTGTCGTAAATCCCATTTATTATTAATATTTTGCATCATTTCTTTAGCCGGACGTAAAATACATGGATGCTCAATTGCACTAACAATGATTCGTGTATTTTTAAGGTACCCAGCTGCACCCTGAATAAATAAGTTATTCGCTTCTGATCCCCCACTAGTGAAAATCACTTGTGATGGCAGTACATTAACTGAATCTGCTACCTGTTTTCGTGCTTGATTAATTGCCTGACGACCTGTTACTCCTAAATTATGCCCACTAGATGGGTTGCCAAAATCACTTTGAAAATATGGCATCATTGCATCTAATACTTCATCGTCTACTCTAGTGGTAGCATTATGATCAAAATAAATTTTTTTAATATTATTCATATTTTATAGAGTTTTATATTAGGAATTATTTTACGTCACTTTACTCTGAATTGGGGCATTTCAATTCATATATTTATTTATGAATGCACCTTATATTTATTGCTATTTTCATAGTAATTAAATCAAAAATTGAGGGTACTTATTTTTTAAAAGAACTCAGAACACCACGTAATATGCTGATTTCTTTTTTCTCTAAATTAGTACGAGCATACAAACGGCGAATTCTTTGCATTAAAAATTTTGGGTTCTTGGGGTCAAGAAATCCACTATGAATCATAGTGTTTTCAAAGTGTTGGTAAAATAATTCAATTTCCTCATGGCTAGCAAGTTCATTTGATTTTGGTGAATGTGCTGCAACGTATGGGAGTCCCATACGTAATTCATAAGTTATTACTTGTACTGCACTAGCCAAGTTAAGAGAAGAATATTCCGGATTAGCGGGAATATGGATTATTAGTTGGCATTTATTTACTTCTTCTTTAGTAAGTCCCGATATTTCTGTTCCAAAAACTATTGCTACTGATGATTTTGTAGCTATATTCAAAATTCTTTTAGCGCCTTTTCTCGGATCAAATACATCAAGTGAAATATTTCTTTTTCTGGCTGTAATAGCAGCCGCAAGAGTAGTACCACTTAAGGCTTCATTAAGGTTTGTACAGACTTTTGAATTATTAAGTATATCCCAAGCACCGGCAGACCTGACCTCTGCTTCTTTATCTGGAAAAGACTTTGGATTAACTAGATAAAGTGACTCCAAACCCATTGTTTTCATTGCTCTTGCTACTGCGCCTATATTCCCAGGGTGGCTTGGGCAGCTTAAAATCACACGTATGTTTTCAAGCGGATTTATAGGAATCATATTAGAATGCCATCTTTATAAATAATTCAAACTCGTTATAGGACTAATATGCACCCAATGCTTAATATCGCAGTTAAGGCGGCACGATGTGCCGGAGGAATCATTAATCATGCAGCACAGAATCTTGATATATTGCATGTTTCACGCAAATCGCATAGTGATTTTGTAAGTGAAGTAGATAGTAAAGCAGAAGATGCCATAATTAATATTATTTTAGAAGCCTATCCTAAACATTCTATTCTAGCAGAAGAAAGTGGTGTTATAGGTAATGAGAAGGAACCTGAGTATCAATGGATTATTGATCCACTTGATGGTACTACTAATTTTCTTCATGGCTTTCCCCAATACTCTATTTCCATTGCGTTAAAACATAGAGGTATATTAACCCAGGCTGTTATTTATGATTCAATAGGAAATGAATTATTTACAGCAAGTCGTGGAAGAGGCGCTTACCTAAATGATCATAGATTACGCGTAAGTAAACGTAGCCAGCTTTCTGAATGTTTAATAGGAACAGGTATTCCATTTAGGGATCTTACACATATTGAATCCTATCTTTCTATGCTCAAAGATATATTATCTAGGGTTGCAGGTATTCGTCGCCCTGGATCTGCCGCATTAGATTTAGCTTATGTAGCAGCTGGGCGCTACGATGGTTTCTGGGAGCTGCAATTGGAGCCTTGGGATATGGCTGCTGGTTGTTTACTTATTACAGAAGCAGGTGGACTTGTAAGTGATTTAGAAGGTAATGAGAATTATATGAATAGTGGTCATATCATAGCTGGGAATCCAAAAATATTTGGACAGCTATTAAAAATCATTAGCCCCCATTTAACTAAGAAGTTGATAGCTTGAAAAAAGCAGTATTATGGGACAACTATTGTATAGTTTAGGTGTGGTAAGTATTTCTTAAATATTATTCTAATAATGCTTAACAAACATACTCCAATGATGCAGCAGTACCTTCGTCTTAAGGAACAGTATCCAGATACCTTAATGTTTTATCGAATGGGTGATTTTTATGAGCTTTTCTTTGATGATGCAGAAAAGGCCTCAAAATTATTAAATATTACTTTGACTAGTCGTGGTATTTCAGCTGGAGCCCCTGTAAAAATGGCAGGTGTTCCGTATCATGCTGCTGAACAATATTTGATGAAGCTTGTGCAACATGGTTTATCAGTTGCCATATGCGAGCAGGTTAGTAATCCTAGGAGCATTAAGAAAGGCCTAATAGAACGTGAAATAGCACGTATTATCACACCAGGAACGCTGACTGATACAGCATTATTAGAGGAGAAACAAGATTGTATTTTACTTGCATTAGATTTACATGAGGGAATATTAGGATTGGCATGGCTAAATTTAGCTGCAGGTGATTTTCGTGTAATGGAAATAACGCAACAGAGCTTGGTAAATGAGGTTGAAAGATTGAAACCTGCAGAGATACTTTTATCTGAATCATTTGACAAATTGCCACTAATTAGTGGAACTAGTGCTTTAAAGTACTTACCTCCATGGAAATTTGATACTAAAACTGCAATTCAGAAGCTCTGTGCGCAATTTAAAACTCATGACCTTTCGGGCTTTGGTTGCGATAAATTAAATCCTTCATTAAGTGCAGCAGGTGCATTACTTGATTACGTGTGTCTTACGCAGCGTGCGAATATTGTTAATGTTAATTCTTTGAAAGTGGAGCAGGGTACTACTTATGTGCAAATGGATGCTGTTACTAGGCGTAATCTTGAGATATCAGAAACTATACGAGGAGAGAAAGCACCAACGCTCTTATCATTATTAGATACTTGCTCAACTAGTATGGGTAGTCGTATGTTACGGCATTGGTTACATCACCCATTGCATGATCAGAAAGAAATACGCCATCGCTTGGAAGATGTATCTACGCTGATTGGTAAACTAGGAGCAGAACCATATTTGGCAGTAAGAAAATATCTAAAAAGAATTATTGATATCGAACGCATATCGGCCCGCATTGCATTTAAATCAGCCAGACCAAGAGATTTGGCCGGATTACGTGATAGTCTTAAGGTGCTGCCTGACATTACTTCTATTCTATTGGATTGTAATGGAAGTCATATGGCGATATTAGCAAATTCTATAACACCTAAAACCACATTACTTAGATTATTAAATAGTGCGATACATGATGAGCCTAATTCAATGCTACGTGATGGTGGAGTAATAGCAGATGGTTATGACAAGGAATTAGATGAATTACGTGCCATACAAGATAATTGTGGTGAATTTTTATTACAGCTTGAAAAAAAGGAGAGAGCTCGTACGAACATCTCAACTTTAAGGGTTGAATACAATCGTGTGCATGGGTTTTATATAGAAGTAACTAATACACATAGAGAAAAAATTCCAGAAGATTATATTAGACGTCAGACCTTAAAGAATGCTGAGCGTTTTATTACTCCAGAGCTAAAAACATTTGAGGACAAATCACTTTCGGCAAAAGAACGTTCTTTGGCGCGTGAAAAATTATTATTTAATCAGGTATTAGATACCCTTGTATCATATGTCAGCCATTTGCAGATAATAGGAAAAAGTGTAGCTGAATTAGATGTTTTATCAACTTTTGCTGAGCGTGCATTGACATGTAACTTTACTATTCCAAGCTTTACTAGTGAAGCTGTTATAAAGATTGAAGCAGGCCGGCATCCTGTAGTAGAAAACCAAGTAGATAATTTTATTGCGAATGATGCAGAGATAGGTGGAAAGCGACAAATGTTAGTTATTACGGGCCCTAATATGGGTGGTAAATCAACATATATGAGACAAGTTGCTTTGATTACTTTACTAGCACATTGTGGTAGTTTTGTTCCTGCTAAAAGTCTAATTATTGGCCCAATTGATAAGATTTTTACAAGAATTGGTGCGTCTGATGATCTTGCAAGTGGACGGTCTACATTTATGGTAGAAATGACAGAAGCTGCTAATATTCTGAATAATGCTACTGCACAAAGTTTAGTTCTAATGGATGAAATAGGAAGAGGGACTTCAACTCTTGATGGGCTAGCGTTGGCTTTCGCAATTGCACAGGGTTTATTGGAGAAAAATAGATGCTACTCTCTTTTTGCAACACACTATTCAGAACTGTCAAAGCTAGTAGAAAAATTTAGCCAGGTAGCTAATATACATTTTGATGCTGTAAAGCATAACCAACGAATCACTTTTCTTTATAGTGTCAATAAAGGATCAGCTAGTGAAAGTTATGGCCTACAGGTTGCAGCATTAGCTGGAGTACCAGAAACAACAATTATTGCTGCTAAAAAATATTTAGCTAGATTCAAAAATGAATATTCAAATAGAGGTTTACTTTCCAAAGAAATGCTTGACTCTATAGAAAGCAATGCAGTGAAAGAACATCCAGCTCTGACAATACTGTCTGAGATAGCGCCAGATGACTTAAGTCCAAAAGAGGCACTAGAAAAAATTTATATTCTAAGGGAAATGTATAAAGAAAATAAATAGTCTAGCCGTAAGTATTTACTTCATATAAAGTTTTTCTGGTAAATATGGAATATTTAACGTTATTCATGGATATGGCCATGAGATATTTCTTCTTTAGTAGCAACTCGTATATCTGTAACAGTACAATCAAAATGCAAAGTCATACCTGCTAGGGGGTGATTTCCATCAACGACTACCTTATCTTTAGTAATATCAGTTACAGTATATATTAATTTAATTTTAGAATTTACTTCTTCCCCTTCAAATTGCATGCCAACTTTAATGTCATCAGGTAATACATTACGAGGTTCTATTCGAACTAAATTACTATCATAGTCCCCAAAATGATCCTCGGGTGACATAAGGACACTACAAGAGTGACCTATTTCTTTGTCTTGTAGCTCTTTTTCAACTATTGGAAAAATTTCATCAAACCCACCGTGTAAGTAACTGAATGGGGAGTCAGTTTGCTCAATAATTTTACCTGTAGAATCTAATAACGCATAAGTAATAGATACAACAGTATTTTTTTTTATTTTCATTTTATTAAAATTGCTAATTACAAGATATTAATTTTCGTATAGGCGAAAAGCTGCGCCTATGTGCTGATGATATCCCATGGATTTTTAGTGCTTCTAAATGCTTCTTTGTGGGGTATCCCTTATGTTTATCAAAGCCATATTTTGGAAGAATTTTGTGTAAATAGTACATCTCAGTATCACGTGCTGTTTTTGCAAGAATTGAAGCTGCAGAAATCTCTGTTATTAAACTGTCACCCTTAATGATAGTTTGTACTGGAATCTGCAGTCTGGGGCTGTATATGCCATCCACAAGTACTTTATCAGGTTGGAAAGGTAAATTTTCAACAGCTCGCTTCATTGCTAGCAAGCTTGCCTGTAGTATATTGATATTATCAATTTCTTCTACAGATGCTGAAGAGATTGCCCATGCTATAGAGTCCCTTTTGATTAAATTTGCGAGTATATTTCTTTTTTTTTCGCTTAGTTTCTTAGAGTCAATTATCCCCTCTA
>CEUZ01288165.1_pt1 | contig 37759 bp, 41 predicted proteins | sample 361511 | NCBI WGS metagenome assembly CEUZ01 (sample SAMEA2622822, study PRJEB7988) | marine metagenome | biome: marine biome (ENVO:00000447); feature: surface water layer (ENVO:00002042); material: "saline water (ENVO:00002010), including plankton (ENVO:xxxxxxxx)" | depth 5 m | reverse complement strand
ATGGCTGAAGGTACACAACAACATCCACTAAAAATTTATTTTTATGTCTGGACTCTTCTCTTTGTTTTTAGTGCATTTTCATACTGGGTTGACTGGTATGGCTTCCAAGGTTTTCTTCGTTGGGGTTTGATTTTATTATTTATGATGCTTAAAGCTGGATTTATTTGTGCTATTTTTATGCATATGTATTGGGAAAGACTAGCAATAATTCTAGCAATTTTAGTGCCCTGTTTCGCAATATTAGTTTTTACTTTTATAATGTGGCATGAATCATACTATACTCAGATTATAAGGACTTTGTATTTCTTAGTAACTGGTAGTTAATTTAAGGAAATTATTTTGCAATATATTAGTTCAACAAAAATATATTCTTTTTCATATTTAAATAATTTGTTTAAATTGATGAAACCCCGAGTAATGTCACTAGTTATTTTTACTTGTGTTGTTGGTTTGTTAATTGCACCCAATACAGTTAATTTTTTTACAGCAACAATTTCATTACTTTCAGTAGCTATAGGAGCTGGTGCAGCAGGAGCTTTAAACATGTGGTATGAATCCGATATAGATGCATTAATGAAAAGAACCTGTTTAAGGCCAATACCAACTGGAAAAGTATCTAAAAACCAAGCATTAATATTTGGTTTGTTTACATCAATATTTTCAGTATTTTCTCTTTATATATTTTCAAATATTTTATCTGCAGCAATGTTATTAGTTACTATTTTGTTTTATGTAGTTATTTATACAATGTTATTAAAAAAGAGAACTCCACAAAATATTGTTATAGGGGGAGCTGCTGGCGCATTCCCACCTATTATAGGTTGGACTATTGCAACTAACACCATAACATTAGAGCCTATTTTTCTTTTTTTAATAATTTTCTTTTGGACCCCATCTCATTTTTGGGCTTTAAGTTTATATAAAATTGAAGATTATAGTAATGCTAAAATTCCAATGTTACCTTTAGTATCAGGTGTAAGATTAACTAAAATTAATATTTTAATTTATGCATTAATTCTTTTTATAATAACAATTATACCATATTTCTTAGGCTATTTTGGAATGACTTATCTAGTTTCCAGTATTATACTTGGTATTTATTACGTATACTTATGTTTTACTTTATTAATAAATAGCAAAATGGAAAAAGTTATATCTAAAAAAATATTTGTATATTCAATTTTGTATTTATTCTTGATTTTTACAATTATATTAATAGATAAAGCTATATAGATGTTTAGATTAATTAATTTACTTTTATTTTTTATAGCCTCAACTGGTTTTTCAACTCCAGTATTTGCTCGTTGTGCAGTATGTTATACTAATGGATTATCAGGAGCTAGTATTGCAGTTATGGTTATTGTTTTTTCTTTTATATTACTTTTCTTTGCAAATAAATTATTACAAAAATTTTTAAATAGAACTTAATTTAACCAATTTTAATAGTTGTATCACTTAAAAAACTATATGGTGGTACAGCTAAATTATCAGGTGCTGGACCTTTTCTAATACGACCTGAAGAGTCATAGTGGGATCCATGACAAGGGCAAAACCATCCATTATATTCACCCTTTGTATCAGACATTTTTTGTCCCAATGGAACACATCCTAAATGAGTACATACTCCTAAAACAACTAGCCACTCATCCTTTTCAACTCTTTGCCCATCATTTTCAGGATCTTTTAAAGATTTTAGATCAACACTTTTGGCCTCCTGTATTTCATCAGATGTTCTTCTTCTTATAAATACTGGCTTGCCTCGCCACTTTACAGTTATAGCTTCGCCAACATTTATATCTGAAATATCGACTTCTGTTGATCCTAAAGCTAATGTATCTTCAGCGGGGTTCATACTTTTTAGAAATGGCCAAATAAAAGCTGCAGTTCCAATTCCGCCTATTGATATTGTTGTTAATTGTAAAAAATCCCTTCTACTTTCTTTTTGATTTTCATCAGATTGTTTTTCATTTTCTTTGTCTACTTTAATCCAAACTCTTGTACCTACAAAGTAGCAAAATAAAAAAATAGCAACAGTTAAAAATAGTAAAAGCGAATAAGCACTTAGTGTCATGTTACTAAGCTTTATAAATTAATTCTAAATTGATTTAAATAATTAATTGGATAATAATTGTTGAATACTAAATAATGCTACTGTTATTGCTGTGTCAGAACGAAGCACTTTGCTCCCTAGAGAAACTGGCGTTACATATTTGTTGCTCATAATTATATCTCTGTCTTTATTAGAAAAACCACCTTCTGGTCCAATTAAAACCGCAGATTTATGAAGAGTTTTTTTAAATGGTACCAATGCATCTATTAAAAGTTGAATATCATTTGTTCTATTTTCATCACAAAAAAATATTTTTCTATCACTAGGCCAGTTTGATATAATATCACTAAGATTAATTTCTTTATCAATTTTTGGAACATCCAACCTCTCACTTTGTTCTGCGGCTTCAATTGCATTATCGTATAAGTTTTTAAGGTTAATTTTTCTAAAATTTGTATATTCAGTTATACAAGGTAAAATTCTAGATACACCAAGCTCAGTCGCTTTTTGTATCGCTATACTCATTCGATGCTGCTTAATAGGAGAAAATACTAACCAGATATCATTCTCTTTTTCAATTTTTTTATTTAAACTTATTACCTTAATTACAATATTATTTCTATTTATAGATATTACTTTAGACTTCCATTCCCCTGATGTTCCATCAAAAACATCAATTTCATCATTTATTTTTATTCTAATCACATTTTTTAAAAAGTGTAATTGTTTATCTTTTATATAAATTAAGATATTTGCACTTAAACTTTTACTAATAAATATACGTGTTTTGGACTTTTTCATTTTTTCAATATAAATAGTATAACTGAATTTTCATAATAATTATGCCTGATAATACTTTTGTAAAAAAAATTATATACTTTTTTGATCTTATTAGATTAAATAAACCAATCGGATTTTTATTATTAATGTGGCCTTGCTGGTTTGCCTTAGCAATTTTAGAACAAAGTCAAGGGAGCATTATAATTTGGTACTTATATTTTCTTGTTGGATCATTTTTAATGAGAAGTGCAGGATGCATTATAAATGATTTAATTGATATTAATTTGGATAAAAAAATTGAAAGAACTTCTCAAAGACCGCTAACTTCTGGCCAAATTTCTATTCTAGAAAGCTTAATTTTTTTATTTATTTTATTAATATTAGCATTTTATATTTTATTACAATTTAATATAAATACTATTTTGATTGGTATGTTTGCTTTACCATTAGTTATATTATACCCTTTTCTCAAAAGATTTACTTATTGGCCACAGTTAGGGCTTGGAATCACGTTTAGTTGGGGTGTACTAGTTGTGTCTATAGAATTTAATAATATATTAAATTCACAATTTCTTATTTTATATTTTGGATGTGTTTTTTGGACCTTAGCATATGATACGATATATGCTTATCAAGATTATAAGGATGATATTCAAAACAATATAAAATCAACAGCTGTATTATTTAAAGAACATGGGAAAATATACGTTTATGTTTTTTATAGTGTTTTTTTTATTGTTATTGGATATCTTGGGTATAATTCATCTAATTCTTTGATAAGTTTAATCGTGATAATTCCTTTAATTTTTGTTATTGGATTATATTTAAATAAATGGAAAATAAATTCAGTGAAAAGTTCCAATCATTATTTTCAATTCAATAATATTATTGGATTGTTTTGCTTTATATATTTATTGATATTTTAACTAATGCAAGAAAAAATTAAAAAAAATAAAAATATAGTTAGTAGATTAATTAAAGAATACATATTTACTCATAAATTTAAGATTCTTTTTGCACTACTCATGATGACTGTTTCAGCTGCAGCAACTGGATTACATGCTTGGTTAGTAAGACCAGCTTTAGATGAAGTTCTAATCAAAGGTAATAAAGAAATGCTATTTTTAATACCTATTGCAATTATCATAGTTACTTTGTTTAAAGGCATTGCAACTTATTTACATTCATTTCAAATGAGTAAAATTGCACATACTATTATTGCTAAATTACAATCTGAAATGTTTGAAAAGTTAATGTATTTTAATATTAAATTTTTTAATGATTCAAAGTCTGGAAATCTAATTTCTAGATTAATTAATGATACTTATTTTTTAAGAATGGCTATAGTTAAAACAGTTACTGGGGTAATTAAAGATGTACTTGTGATTATTTTTTTATTAGGAAATATGTTTTATCAGAGCTGGGAATTAACTATTTTTGCTTTTTTTGCCTTCCCACTTGCTTTATGGCCTATAAAGAAGATTGGCAAAAGTATTAGAAAAGTAACAAATACAATTCAAAGTAAGATAGCAGTTTTTTCAAATATGCTTTCAGAAAGTGTGAAAGGCATAAGGCAAGTTAAAGCTTATAACCAAGAAGAGTTTGAAAAAATTAAATCTTATGAAGCTATTGATCAAATTAAAAATAATTTTATTAAATCGGCTTTTATTAGTAATCGTCTAAGTCCACTTATGGAATTTATTGGAAGTTTGGCAATAGCAGTTTCAATTTATGCTGGAGGTGTATTTGTATTAAATGAATCAATGACTACAGGTCAATTTATGAGTTTTTTAGTTAGTTTGTTACTAGCTTATCAACCAGTTAAAGCACTTGGCAATTTAAATATAAGCATTCAGGAAGGTTTAGCAGGAGCTGAGAGGATTTTTAATCTTTTGGACTCAGAAGATCATTTAATTGAAAAGGATCAATATAAAAAAGAAAACTTAATAGTTAGTAAGGGTAAAATTGAAATAAAAAATTTAAGTTTTGCATATGATAATCAAAATGTTCTTGAAAACCTAAATATTTTAATTCCTTCTGGCAAAAAAGTAGCAATTGTAGGTTTATCAGGATCTGGTAAATCTACAATTATTAGTCTTTTACTTAGATTTTTTAGTAATTATCAAGGAGAAATTTTAATTGATGATCAAAATATCTCTGAAAAATCACTCCATTCTTTAAGAAAAAATATAGGACTCGTAACTCAAGAGACTATGATGTTTAATGATACAATTGAGGCTAACATTATTTATGGAAATTTAAAAGCTTCTGCATCCGAAATTGAAAATGCAGTAAATGAATCTGGAGTAAGTGAATTTGTTGAGTCGCTTCCTAATAAATTGAAGACAATTGTTGGAGAGAGTGGAATTAAACTTTCGGGTGGGCAAAGGCAACGCATTGCGATAGCAAGAGCAATACTAAAAAATGCACCAATACTATTACTTGATGAGGCTACTTCAGCTTTAGATAATATTACTGAAAAAAAAATACAAAAATCACTTTCAAATTTAATGCAAAACAAAACATCTTTAATTATTGCCCATAGATTAAGTACAATTGTCGATTCTGATGTTATATATGTTTTAGATAAAGGAAAAATTATTGATTTCGGTAATCACAAAGAATTAATTGGAAAATGTAAGTTATATTCACAATTACATTTACAAGAAGAGTTAAATAAAAGTCATAAATGAAATATCTAAGTACAAGAAATAATAAATTAAATAAGTCATTTAAAGATATTCTTTTTCAAGGATTATCAAAAGATGGTGGATTGTTTTTACCAAAAGAATGGCCAAAAATAAATTTAAATGAACTAAAAGACAAATCTTATGAAGAAGTTGCTCTTACTATTATGCAACCTTATTTTGATAATGAAGTTCCAAGAAATGATATGAATGATATTATTTGTAACTCATACAAAAAATTTAAGCACCCTAAAATAGCTCCACTTGTAAAGATTGATAAAAATAGGTTTATTTTAGAATTATTTCATGGTCCAACACTTGCTTTTAAAGATTATGCTTTACAATTTTTAGGTAATCTGTTGTCGTATTTTAATGAATCAAATAATCAAAACATTACTATTTTAGGTGCAACATCAGGTGATACTGGTTCAGCAGCAATAAATGCTTTCAAAGGAAAAAAAAATATTAAAATAATTATATTGCACCCTCATAAAAAAGTCTCAGATATTCAAAGAAGACAAATGACAACAGTATTAGATTCGAATGTTTATAATATTGCTATAGAGGGGAATTTTGATGATTGCCAAAGAATTGTCAAAGAATTATTTATTGATAAAGATATTCAAAAAGCTACATCATTAACAGCTGTAAATTCCATTAATTGGGCAAGAATAATGGCTCAAATCGTCTATTATTTTTGGGCATTTATCCAATTAGATCAAAAGAATTTAAGTTTTATCGTACCTTCAGGAAATTTTGGAAATATTTATTCTGCAAGAGTTGCAAAACATATGGGATTACCAATCAATCAGTTACACTTAGTAACAAATCAAAATGATATGTTGCATAAAATTATTTCAATTGGGAAAATGGTAATTCAAAATGTTCAAGAAACTCATAGTCCAAGCATGGATATTCAAATATCAAGTAATTTTGAAAGACAAATTTTTGAAAGCTTAAAATATAATAGTGAAGAAGTTAAAAAAATAATGGAAAGCCTGTTTACAAAAAAGAGTTATGCATTTGATCAAAATACAAAAAAAAGTTTTCAAGATCTTTATAGATCAACCTCTATTTCAAATGAAAGAACTTTAGAAATAATTAAAATTTTTAAAGAAAAATATAATTATCTTGCTGATCCTCATTCTGCAACTGGACTTTCTGTAATGCATGAAAATAATTTTGAGCTTCCAGTAGTTAGTTTGGGTTGTGCTCATCCAGCAAAATTTGCAAGTGCTATAAAAGAATCTCTTGGAATTGAGCCCAAACTTCCTATTGAGCTTGAAAAAATATTAAGTAAAGAAGAGAAAATGATTATATTGCCAAATAATTCAAAAAATATAAAACAATTTATTCTTAATATAATTTAATTTTATGCACAAAATTACAACTTTAGAAAATGGCTTACGCGTTGTGACTCAACATATGCCTGGATTAGAAACTGTATCAATGGGAATATGGAATTGTGTTGGTGGACGTGATGAAGTTAAAAAAAATAATGGAGTGGCACATCTACTTGAGCATATGGCTTTTAAAGGTACTAATTCTCGGAATGCATTACAAATTGCTGAAACAATTGAAAATGTAGGAGGAGATATAAATGCTTATACTTCGAAAGAAATTACAGCATATTATGTTAAATTGATAGCAGAAGACTTACCCTTAGGTATTGATATATTAACAGATATACTTCAAAACTCAACATTTGAAGAGAATGAATTAAATCGTGAAAGAGGAGTTATAATTCAAGAAATAGGAATGTACCTTGATTCTCCTGATGAGATGATCTTTGATTATTGGCAAGAAAAAGCTTTTGTTAATCAAGCAATTGGAAGATCAATTTTAGGTGAAAAAGAAATTATAAAAAATATTTCAAGAGATGAGGTAAGAAATTTTATGTTATCTCATTACAATCCAAATAAAATGATTGTAAGTGCTGCTGGAAAAATAGACCATGATAAGTTTGTAGATAAAATTAAAAAAAATTGTAATGCTCTTCCAAATGGAAAATTAAATGATAGAGAAAAAGCTGTATATTCCCCAGGAGAATATAGAGAAGAAAAAAAACTAGAACAAATTCATTTACTTTTAGGTTTTGAAGGAATTGATTATCATCATGATGATTATTATTCTTTATTAATATATTCATCATTACTAGGAGGTGGAATGTCCTCACGTTTATTTCAAGAAATTAGAGAAAAAAGGGGTTTGGTTTATGGAATATCATCTTTTTGTTCTTCATATTCAGATACAGGAATTTTTGGAATTTATTCTGGAACTGGTGATAATCAAATTCAAGAATTAATACCAGTACTCTGTGACCAGCTTAATAGTAGTGTAGATTCCATAAATGAGAAAGAAATTAATAGAGGTAAAGCTCAATTAAAAGCAAGTTTACTGATGGGAAGAGAAAGTGCGTTTCGTCGCTGCGAAAGTGCAGCAAGGCAACTTTTAGTTTTTGATAGAGTAATTGATCCTACTGAGATATTAAAAAAAATAGATGATGTTAATATTGATAGTGTGAAAAAAATTTCAAAAGAAATAGTTTCTAATCCGATTACAATATCAAGTATAGGTCCAATAAAAAAACTTGAAAAGTTAGAAAAAATTCAATCAAGAATATTATAGTATCTTTTATTCTATAACTATTTTTTCAGATATTAAATGATCTATATTTGGATTTTTTACTTTTAACTTCATTTCAACATTAATCTCATCACTAATTTTTAAATCTCCTGAAGACAATGATTCTTTTATTTTTGATTCAAGAATTCGTTGTGATGAAATGCCAACCTTTTTAAGAAATTTTCTAATTTCTAAATTTAAATGATCTTCATTCATTTTTTAAAAATATTAGATTTATTAAATAAAATCAATTAGAACATATGAAAATTATGAAAATTTTATCATTTAATAGTCCTTTTGGATGGATAACTATTGAAGAAAAAAATAAACAAATTCAGTCAATTAAATTTGGAAAAAACAAAAATTTAGGTAAATCATTACAATTACAAAGTTTAAAAAAACAAATTACTCAATATTTTCTTGGAAAAAAAAAAAAATTTACAATAAAATTTGAACTACAAGGATCAATGCTTCAAAAACAAATATGGTCTGAATTATATAAAATTCCTTATGGATGTACTAAGAGTTATGGTGAAATAGCGAGAAAATTAAAAACTTCTCCAAGATATGTTGGCAATGTTTGTGGTCAAAACAAACACCTACTAGTTATTCCTTGTCATAGGGTAGTAAAATCAAATGGTGAATTGGGTGGTTTTTCTGGATTAGGAGGTATAAAATTGAAAAAAAAATTACTAATGATAGAAAAACAAAATGCCTAAAAATATTATAATTTTACAACATATTCCAATTGAAACTCCTGGTTATATTTTAGATCTTATGATTGATGATAAAATGAATTTAACAACTATAGAGTTAGATGCAGGTGAGAAAATTCCTGAAAAATTATCTAATTTTGATGCAATGCTATGCATGGGAGGTCCAATGGATACATGGATGATTAAAGACTATCCATGGTTAGTTGATGAAAAGAAAAAAATCAAAGAATTTGTTGTTAACTTAAAAAAACCCTATCTTGGATTCTGCTTAGGATGTCAATTATTAGGTGAGGTAATTGGAGGCAAAGTTATAAAATCTAAAATTCCAGAAATTGGAATTCTTAATGTAAATATGGAAAAAGATTATTCAAATGACTATCTTTTTTCAAAATTTGACTCTTCAATAAAAGCGCTTCAATGGCATAGTTATGAAGTTCAAGGTTTGGAAAATAATAAAGAAGTTACTTTATTAGCCTCTTCACCCACTACAAAATATCAGATATTTAAATACATGAATCATGCTTACGGTATACAATTTCATGTTGAAATTAAAGATAATACAGTATCCCAGTGGGGTTGTGTTCCAGAATATGAAAAGGCATTGAATGATACTCTTGGGGAAGGCGCTTTAAAAAAATTTGATTCTGAAGCTCAATTAGTTATGAAAGATATGAATCTTTATGCTCAAAATTTATATAATAGTTTTAAAAAAATTATTTAATTAATTTTCACATAAGTGTAGGCGCATATTTTGCTGAGTACAAAAGAGAGAGTATTTCACATAAAAAACTTCTAAAAATAACAATAATTAGCGATTTAAAGTCTAATTATTAATATGCAAAAAATGCATATTTAAAATAATTTTACTGAGTATCTCAATCTACTTTTTTTATGATATTCTAAATGTACGTTCATTACATATTTTATGTAACGGAAGTAGATGAAAATCGAAGGAACGCATGCTAAGTTATAAAATCGTTCAATCTGTTAAACAGATCGGAAGTAGGTAATACCGAAGGAACGCGGATCTTATCAAGTAATTTCCATAGCTACGCATGAAAAGTAACGCACAACTTATGGTTAGTTGTGTTTAGTGAAATTTATTATGGAGGTTTTTTAATGATAAAAATTAAAATATCTATTTTAACTATAATATTTGGATTTACTCTCATACCATCAATTGCTTTTGCAGCAGTTGATCCTGAGGTGTCTTATATTTTAAATACACTATTATTTCTTGTAGCTGGTTTTCTAGTTATGTGGATGGCTGCAGGATTTGCCATGCTTGAATCAGGACTAGTTACATCAAAGAGTGTATCAACTATAGCTGCAAAAAACATAGGGTTATATTCAATAGCAGGTATAATGTTTTGGCTTGTTGGATATAATCTTGCATATGGAATACCTGAAGGAGGTTATATCGGATCATTTAAAACATGGTTTGATTCAAGCTCTTTAGATACTGGCTACTCAGATGGTTCAGATTGGTTTTTTCAAATGGTATTTTGTGCAACGACTTGTTCAATTGTTTCTGGAACAATGGCCGAAAGAGTTAAGGTTTGGCCATTCTTTTTATTCTGCGCTATTTTAGCAGGAGTGATTTATCCAATTGAAATGGGTTGGCAATGGGGTGGTGGTCACCTTGCAGTTTCAGGCTTTTCTGATTTTGCTGGCTCTACTCTTGTTCATAGTGCTGGAGCATCAGCAGCTCTAGCTGGTGCAATAATTCTTGGTCCAAGACTTGGTCGATTTAGTGAATCAGGTGAAGCAAAGACAATGGAACCTTTTGCAAGTTCATCCATACCACTTGCTACATTAGGTGTTTTTATCTTATGGCTTGGTTGGTTTGGATTTAATGGTGGGTCTCAATTAGCAATGGGATCATTCGATGATTCAACAGCAGTAGCAACTATATTTATCAACACTAATCTAGCAGCTTGCGCTGGTGTTATGACCTGTGCAATTATATCAAGATTAATTGGTGGTAAAACTGATGTTGTTATGATGTTAAATGGAGCACTTGGAGGTCTTGTAGCAATAACAGCTGAACCCTTAGCCCCATCTCCATTACTGGCTTTAATCATTGGTTCTATAGGCGGAATAATTGTTTATTTTGGTACAATCTTCCTTTTAAGATTAAAAATTGACGATGTTGTTGGTGCTATACCTGTTCATGGATTTGCTGGTATTTGGGGAACTCTTGCTGTTCCATTATCTAATATTAATGCATCTTTTGGAGCTCAATTATATGGAATACTTTGGATTAATATATTTGTGTTTTTAGTTGCATTTATTATTTGGTATTTAATGAAAATATCATTTGGTATTAGAATTAGCAGAGAGGCAGAGAAACTTGGAACTGATAAAGCTGAAGTTGGCGTAATGGCATATTCTATTAGAGACTAATAATTAAATAAATTTGAGAGGATATTCCTCTCAAATTTCATATAAAAGAAATATTAATTTATTAGAAATTTAATATTTGTATCGAATTTTTTTAAAGGAGAAAATATGAAAACATCATTTATAATTAAAAAGAAAAAGTTTACTTTAAAATATGAAAGGAAAATGCCAGAAAAAGAAGTTTTAAAAATGAAATCTTTTGTAACAAATAAGGGGGAAAAAATAGTAAAAACGTCTAACTTTAAAATACAAAAAATCACAGATAAAGAAAAAGAAAGAATATTCGAAATAAATATTTAGTTTATGCTCTTCCTGAATTATTTGATAAATTATTTGGATTAATACCTAATAAGTTATATGCTTCAAGCCACTTATTAGAAACATTTTCATCAAAAATAAAACTTGAATCAATTGATAGAGTCATCCAACTATTTGATAATATTTCTTGCTCAATCTGACCAGGTCCCCAACCTGAATAACCAAGAGCAAGTATACTATTTTTTGGGCCTGAACCTTTTGATAAATCATCAAAAAAATCTGATGTGCTAGTTAAAGCCACACCCTTATCAATTGATAAAGTTTCTTGTCTAATTATTTCATCAGAATGAAGAACAAAGCCTCTTCCACTTTCCATCGGTCCGCCATACCTTATAAACAATTTTTTATTTTCTAGAGGCTTATCTATACCCAATTGCTCTAATAAATCTGGGTATAAATCATAGTCAATTTTTTTATTAATAATTATTCCCATAGCCCCATCTTTTGAATGAGCACAAATATATATTACTGTTTTAAAAAAACGTTCATCTTCTAAAGCTGGCATGGAAATTAAAAATTGGCCTGTTAAATTCATATAGTATCTATAATAAAATAAATATATTAGTAAAATAGTGTTAATTTTTAATTAGCATATTAGAGGGATATTCAAAGTGAAATATTTGTTAAATTTAATAATTTTTGTCTTTATAAACTTATCATTTAGCTCTTTAGCCTTAGAAAGCGAATGGTCAGAAAGTGAAAAATCTAAAGCAAGACTAATTTCACCTTTAACACACAATAATAATCAAAATGAAATTTTTCTTGGTTTGGAATATCAAATGCAGCCAGGGTGGAAAACTTATTGGAGCTCACCAGGTGATGCTGGATTTCCACAGGAATTACTATTGGAAAAATCTCAAAATATTAAAGATATTGAATTATTTTGGCCTAATCCAAGTGAATTTGAAATTTTAGAAATGAATTCTTTGGGATATGAAAATAACGTAATTTTTCCTCTAAAAATTCAATTAGATAATCCAAATAAAAAAACTAATTTAAATCTTTCAATAAAATATTTAATTTGTAAAAATATATGTATTCCAGGTGAAGCAAATATTTTTATAGAAATACCATCGGGCAAGGCATCCAAAACAAAGCATTTCTTTCAAATAGAAAAAACTCTTTCTCAATTGCCAAAAAAAAATTTCAATTTATCTAAGCTTTATAATCTACAAACTGAGGTTATAAAGGATGAAAAACATGTTTCCGTTATTGTAAATGCAAAAACAAACTCTTATTTTGAAAATACGAAAATCTATTTAGATACAGAATTTGGGCTACCATATGTTGAACCAATTATTAATTTTTCATTTGATAATCAAAGTTTAGATGCTAAATTTTATTTTGATGAAAAACTTATATCAAAAAAATTTTTTAATTTAAAGGTTTTACTAATTGATAAAAATCATAATTATTTATTTACTGATAAAGTTGAAATAAAAAAAAATAATCAATTTTTAAAGCTAACTAATAACAATATATATTATTTACTAGCCGCACTCATTGGCGGTCTGATTTTAAATGCTATGCCTTGTGTACTTCCAGTTTTATCAATCAAATTGCTATCTGTATTACAAAATAATAATGATAAAATTAGAAGCAGTTTCATTATTACTTCAATTGGAATTATAACATCATTTGTTTTTTTAGCATTTATTTTTATTGTATTAAAAAAAATCAATATTTCTATTTCTTGGGGTATGCAATTTCAGCAACCTTATTTTTTAATTGTAATTTCTTTTATTCTTTCAGCTTTTATGCTGAATATGTTTGGATTCTTTGAATTTAAAACCCCTGAATTATTAAATAATAAAGCTGCAATATTTTTAAATAAAAACAATTTTACAAAGTCCTATTTTAATGGATTTTTTGCAACTTTAATGGCTACTCCTTGTTCTGCGCCATTTGTTGGTACAGCATTAACGGCAGCATTTACACAATCTACAACAATGATGTTACTAATATTTTTATTTATGGGCATTGGAATGAGTATTCCTTATATTTTTGTAGCTTTATTTCCACCAATTATTTCTTTTTTGCCTAAACCAGGTAAATGGATGGTTAAATTTAAATACTTTTTGGGTTTCTTACTTTTTTTAACTTTAATTTGGGTTTTTAACATTCTCTTAAATTATTTTAATATATATTTTATTTTTACATCTTTAATTTTGCTATCTTTGACAATATATTTCTTAAAAAATTTTAATAATATATCTTTAATTTTCTCCATTACTTTCATTATTTTTGTAAGTTTGCCTATTTTTGATATATTTAAACAAGAAAAAAATTTTGTTTCTGAATTAGATTGGAAAAATTTTTCTAATACTTCTATAGAAAATTTAATAGAAAAAAATAATATTGTTTTTCTTGATATAACTGCTGATTGGTGTGCAACATGCCAGTTTAACAAACTTAATATATTAAATGATAAAAATATTCTTGAAGTTTTTAAAAAAAATAAAGTAATTAAAATAAGAGGCGATTGGACAAAACCAGATAAAAAAATTGAAACATTTTTAAATTCTAAAAATAAATTTGGCATACCCTATAATGCTTTTTTTTCCAAAACAAATCCAGAAGGTATTGCTTTATCTGAAATTCTAACTAAAGGTGAAATTATTGAAACCATAAACAGACTAAAACAATAAACATGAAAAAAATTTCTAATATTATTCTTCCAATAATTTATAACGATGAGATAAAAAAAATATACCTACATGAAGAAATAAAAAATAAACGTGTAATTATATTTGGATTACCAGGTGCATTTACTCCAACATGTTCTGATAATCATTTACCGGGTTACCTTCATTTGTACAAAAAATTGAAACAAAAATACATAGATGATGTTTACTGTCTTTCTGTAAATGATCATTATGTTATGCAAGCATGGTTTCTAAGCAAAGGAATAAAAAACTCAATTAAAGGTATTGCCGATGGCAATGCAGAATTAACTAAATCTCTTGATCTTTTAACTGATAAGTCTAAAAATTACATGGGTATGAGAAGTAATCGTTTCGTAACGATTGTTAAAAATTTTGAGATTCAACATTTATTTATTGAAAAATCAGGAGAGTTAAAAGTTTCATCTGCAGAAGAAGTTTTGAAAATTATATAAAATGAAAGCTCAGTTGTTAATTGATTGTAAAAATCACTTAGGGGAGGGCATTTTGTGGTCCGAAAGTCAAAATACCCTCTATTGGCTTGATATACCTATGCCTTCAAAATTATTTCAATTAAAACTAGACTCAAACGAACTTGAGGTTTTTGATATGCCAGAGATGATAGCTTCAATGTCAATTAGACCAAATGGAGATATGTTAGTTGCTTCACATCATGGCATAAATAATTTTGATATAAAAAATAATAAATTTACTAGGTTAATAAATTTAGAATCTGATTTACCAAAAAATAGATGTAATGATGGTGCAACTGATGCCAAAGGAAGATTTTGGATTGGTACTATGCAGAATAATATTTCAGAAAAATCGACAGAAATAAAAATTACTGAAAATCTAGGAAATCTTTATTCTATAAATCATGATTTTACTTTCAAGAAATGGGAAAGCAATATAGCAGTTTCTAATTCTATTAGTTGGAGTCCTGATAACAAAAAGTTTTATTTTACTGATACTTTTTCTCACACAATTTTTTCTTATGATTTTGATTTAGAAAATGGTTCAATCTCTAATAAAAAAGAATTTGCTAAATATAACCGTGGTTTCCCCGATGGTGCTACAGTTGATGTTGAAGGTGGTTTGTGGAGTTGTAGATGGGGAGGGTCATCAGTGGTAAGATTTAACTCAAAAGGTCAAATTGATTGCATTATAGAAATACCTGATAAAAATGTAACTAATTGCACATTTGGTGGAAAGAACCTTGATACTTTATTTATAACAACAGCAAGATGGGGCATGACGGAAGATGAGCTTAAAATTAATCCAAATGCAGGAGCATTATATTCAATCAAACCAGGATTTAAAGGAATAGCTGATAATCAATTTGGAGGTTAATTTGTTTTTAAGTAAATTTTATTGTATCTATAATGCAGTAATAGGTAAATTTAAGTGACAAAAAAAAATAAATTTAGATCTGCTGATTGGTTCAATTCAAAGTCTCACAGAAGAGACACTTTTGTCCATAGAGGTTGGATGAGAAACCAAGGCCATCCTAGTCATTTGTTTGATGGAAGACCTGTCATAGGGATTTGTAATACTTGGTCAGAGCTAACTCCATGTAATGGGCATTTTAGAGAAATTGCTGAATCTGTTAGACGTGGAGTTTATGAAGCGGGCGGCTTTCCATTGGAGTTTCCTGTTTTTTCTACTAGCGAATCAAATTTAAGACCAACGGCTATGTTGTTTAGAAACTTGGCTAGTATGGATGTTGAGGAAGCAATTAGAGGAAATCCAATTGATGGTGTTGTTTTGTTAATGGGTTGTGACAAAACTACTCCCTCATTAATGATGGGTGCAGCAAGTGTTGATTTGCCAACTATTGGTGTATCTGGAGGACCAATGTTAAATGGTAACCATAAAGGAAAACCAATTGGTTCTGGAACTGGTGTTTGGCAATTAGATGCTGATTTAAATGCAGGATTAATAAACAACGAACAGTTTATAGAAGCAGAGATATCCATGAGTCGCTCAAAGGGAAACTGTATGACAATGGGGACTGCTTCAACTATGGGCAGTATGGTAGAAGCTTTAGGAATGGCTTTGCCAAACAATGCAGCAATACCAGCAGTAGATTCTAGGAGATATTCTCTAGCTTATATGTCTGGTAAAAGAATAGTCGAAATGGTTAAAGAAGATCTAAAGATTTCTAAAATAATAACTAAAGATTCATTTGAAAATGCTATCAAAGTAAATGGTGCTATAGGAGGATCAACGAATGCTGTAATACATTTAGCTGCTATTGCAGGAAGAATGGATATTAATTTAAAATTAGAAGATTGGGAAAGGTGTGGAAAAAATATACCAACATTAGTTAATTTACAACCATCAGGAAAATATCTAATGGAAGATTTTTATTACGCTGGTGGCTTACCTGTTGTTATTAAAAGATTAATTGATAAAAATTTACTTTTTAATAATGCCTTAACTGTAAATGGAAAAACAATTAATGAAAATAACAGTGATGCTGAATGTTGGAATGATGAGGTTATCAGAACTTTTAATAATCCTATTTCAGATGATGGTGCAATTAAGGTATTAAAAGGCAATATTGCACCTAGAGGAGCTATAATTAAGCCATCTGCAGCATCAAAAAAATTAATGCAACATACTGGTAGAGCAGTTGTATTTGAGAGTATTGAAGAGTTTCATGAAAAAATACATGATCCTAATTTGGATGTTGATGAAAATTGTATATTAGTATTAAAAAATTGTGGCCCTAAAGGATATCCAGGAATGGCTGAAGTTGGCAACATGATTTTGCCTCAAAAACTTCTTAAGAATGGAGTAAGAGACATGATTAGAATTTCTGATGCAAGAATGAGTGGAACAGCATATGGCACCGTGATCCTCCACACATCACCAGAAGCAGCCGTCAAAGGACCTTTAGCTGCAGTTCAAAATGGTGATTTAATTGAAGTTGATGTTAATAATGGTAAATTGCATCTAGATGTAACAGATGAAGTAATTACTGAAAGATTAAAAGTTTACCAACCAACCTTACCTGATATTAAAGGTGGTTATCAGAAAATTTATGTTAAACATGTTATGCAAGCTGATGAAGGAGCAGATTTAGATTTTCTTGTTGGTAAAAGAGGTTCTGAAGTAAAAAGACATAGTCACTAAATAAAAATGTTAAAAGGTATAATCCCAATGACCTATTGTTTTTTTAATAAAAACAATACGATTGATATGCATGCAATGCGTGATCAAATATCTTTAATACAAAAAATAGGATCGCATGGAATTGCTTGTTTAGGACTAGCAACAGAAGTTAATAAACTAAATTTTCTAGAAAAGAAAAAAATCATAGAGCTAGTTGCAGGTATTTCTAATCATAAAATCCCTATAGTTATTACAATATCTGGTAAAAACATAAAAGAATATAAAAAATTAATAGAAGTTGCTCAATATTATGATGCAAGTTGGATTGTTATTCAGCCACTATTAGGAAAAAATACTACAGATAAAGATTGTTTTAAATTTTTTAACAAAATTATCAAAGAGATTGATGCTAAGACATTAGTAGGTATTCAAAATGCAAAGGAATATATAGGCGTAGGTTTAGAGTCTCCACAAATATTAAAACTTTATAAAAAATTTAATAATTTTAGAGCAATAAAAGGAGAAGCTTCAGCTATACTTATCCGAGAAGAAATAAAAAAATATCCAAAAAATCTCAAAGTTTTTAATGGACGTGGTGGACAAGAAATTATTGACAATTTTTTAGCAGGATGTTCTGGAATAATACCTTCTTTAGAGGGGGCAGATAGCTTTTTAGAAATTTATAAATTAATTCAACAAAAAAAAATTAGTGAAGCAAAAAAAATATATAAAAATATTCTTCCATCAATTGTTTTCTCTATGCAATCTATTGATTCTTTAGTTTGTTATGGAAAAAGAATTTGTGCTTATAGGATGGGAATAAAAAAAATATATGATAGAGGTCCTGGATTAATTCCAACAAATTTTGGAATAAACATAGCAAAAAAATTAGCTGATGATTTTGGTAAATTTTAATTTACTAAATCTCTATATTAAAATCTTTAAGATATTTTTCAGATAGCTCTATACCAAGACCAGGTTTTGTATTATCTAATTCAATATAACCATTTTTAGCCTGAGGTTCGCCATCAAATATATACCAGAATAATTCATTTCCTATTTCAACAGGCCAAAAAGGAAAATATTCAACAATTGGAGCATTGATACTACTCATAGAAATATGAAAATTATGTACTTGACCAGCATGAGGTATTACAGGTATCTGAAATGCTTCTGCTAAAGCACATATTTTATGTGCTTGAGTTATACCTCCAACTCTATTGGTATCAAATTGCACAACATCTACAGCTTTTTTTTCTAAAAGTTGTCTAAAGCCAAAAAGAGTATATTCGTGCTCTCCCCCAGAAATAGGCGTTCTGCATCCTGATTTAAGGTCTGCATAACCATCTATATCATCAGCAATAACAGGCTCTTCAAGCCATCTTAGATTTTCATTATCAATTAACCTCATCATTCTTTTTGCATACTCAAACGTCCAACCCATATAAACATCTGCCATTAAATCTACATTTTCTCCAACAACAGATCTTACAGTTCGAATTAATTCAATGTTTTTGTACATGCCTTCTGCGCCTTCATTAGGACCCCAACCAAGTCTCAATTTCATTGCTTTAAAGCCCTGATCTAGATAATCTTTTGCTTCTTTTGCAAGTGACTCAAGTGGTTGACTATATAGCTTACTGGCGTAACATGGTAATTTTGATTTTGTTTTTCCTCCCAGAAGTTTAAATACAGGTTGTTTAGCAGCCTTCCCTAATGCATCCCATATTGCGATATCAACAGCACTAATAGCAGTCATGCCAACACCTTTTCTACCCCATGCTAGTGTTTGACGATACATTTTTTGCCAAATATGCTCATAGTCCCAAATACTCTCTCCAATTATCGCTGGTTTTAAGTAATTATCTACAACTGATTTACAGGGCTTAGGAGATAATGCTGCATTACCAATTCCAATATGACCATCACTTGTTTCTACTTCTACAACTAACCAACTAAGAAATTTATAAGTAGCCCATTTGTCATTAGAAATATTATCTTGATTTATTAAATCAGCAGCATTCGTACAAAAATTTTCATGAATTTTTTGTACAGGACCTTTCCAAGTATATAGCTTTGCTCTTACATCTTTAATAGTAGAAGACATTTAAATCCTATAGTATTTTTCAGCATTAGATGAAAATAATAATTTTTTATCATTTTCAGAATAATCTTTAGTTATTTCTTTAAATGAGTTCCAATAGTTATCAAATGTATTGAAAATCTTATCTACAGGAAAATTTGAAGCAAACATGCATCTATCTATCCCAAAAATTTGAATAGTTTTTTCAACAAAAATTTTTGTAGATTTTGTTGTCCACTTAGGATCAAACATTCCTAGACCTGATATTTTAGCAACTATATTTTCACAGCTTGCTAATTTTTTCATATTTTCTTCCCAGCTATGAATATATTCTTTTGACTGATAACATGGTTCACCTGTATGGTTTAGAATAAATAAAATATCATCATATTTAGTTGCTAAATTTACTGCATCTTCCATTTGATGCTTATAAATTTGAATATCAAAAGATAAATTACGATTTCTAATAGAATTAAAATTCTCAATCCATTTTGAGTTTTTCATAAAATCCTCAGAGGCATGAGAGTATTTTGGCTCTTCTTCATTATAGGATAAGATTTGCCTTATTCCTCTTGTATTTTTATATTCCTGGTGTGCATCAAGAACTTCAGAAACATTATTTTTTGAAAAATCAGCATATGCTACAATTGCATTTGGTAGTTTTGAAGAATGTGAATCAGCTAAATTTTGAAGCCAAGCCGTTTCATTTACTGGCTTATCATCATCATGCTCAGCCTGTACATGCACAGATTTAATTATATTCTGGTTTTTTGAGTCTTCTAAGTAATCTTCAAGTAAATAACTTTTTCTTATTGAACCATAATCCCCAAAGAATGCTTCACCTTCTGTTACCATTAACCATGAATACTTTGTGTTTTCATTATTTAAATCCCATAAATGGTGATGGGCATCTACTATTGGTATGTTATCCATAATAAAAAAATTGAAGAGCAATATTGCTATTGCTCTTCATTAGAAATTTAGAAGTTAAAGTTATCAATATTTCCAGGTACAAAATCAAGCATTGGCGCTGCATAAATTAAATTATTTGCATTAATTTCAACATCACCTTGATCAGGAACACTAATAGTCATTCCTTCAGAAAGCTTCATTCCATTCTCAACCATTTGAACAGATAACCATCCAGCGATTTCACCCTCAACAGATGGATCCCAAAGTTGAAATGCTTTTACACATCCACTTTTTAAGAATGGTCTCATTTGATTTGGTGTTCCAAGTCCAGTTACTTGAACCTGATCACATTTTCCTGCTGATTCAACAACTTGAGCAGCAGCTGCAACACCAACTGTAGTAGGAGAAATAATTCCTCTTAAGTCAGGGTATTTAGCAAGCAGAGCTTCAGCTTCTGTTGTACTTTTTTGTGGATCATCATCGCCATAAACAACACCTAGGTACTCCATATCAGAAAACTTTCCTGTACCAATGATGTTATCTTCCATATCTTTAATCCACGTATTTTGATCTGGAGCATCAGTAGTTGCACTTAAAATAGCAAATTGTCCTTTATGATCAATTAGCTGACCCATTAAAGTCATTTGTGCTGTTCCTACAGTTGAAAAGTCAACTGGCATAATAGCTAAATCTCTATGCGCTTCACTTCCTGGAATATCCCCATTAACTACCATAATAATAATACCTTTTTTTCTAGCTTGATCAAAAACTGTATTAAGGGCATCATTTGAGTTTGGTGAAATTGCAATTACATCAACCCCACGTTGAATTTCAGCTTTAATAAATGGAAGTTGAGAAGTTGCATCAGCCGTAGCTGGAGCTACTGTTGAAAAGTTATAACCATATTTTTCAGCACCAACTTCAAATCCTTTAATAATAGAATCAAAATAAGGGTTACCTGTATTTTTTGGAATATACACAACTTCAGTTTTTGCAAAAGCACCTGAAGTCAAGAATAAACCTAATAAACTTATACTTATTAGTTTAAGTATTTTTGACATTCTTCCTCCTATTTAATAATAAATTTATTAAATCTAAAAAAAAATTGATAATCAATATTTTTTTTATATTATTTATAATTGATACTGATAAATATACTAGCAAAATAAATTTAAATATAAAATATGGATTTATATACGAAAAATATTGGAAAAACCTTTAGCGGGGTTAATGTGCTTAGAAAGGTAGATTTTAGCCTAGAACCTGGTGAAGTCCATGCTTTGGTAGGGGAAAATGGAGCTGGCAAATCTACCTTTGTTAAAATTTTAAGTGGTGTTTACACCCCAACAGATGGCGAAATTTTTCTTGATAATAAAAAAATACAAATAAATACACCAATAGCTGCTCAAAAAAATGGCATTTCACTGATTCATCAAGAGCCTCAATCATTTTCACATTTGTCAGTTGCTGAAAATATTTTCATGGGCCATATGGATGGTAGTAATTTTTCTAGAGTAAAATGGCATGACATTAATAAATCTTCAGAAAAAATTCTATCATCGATAGGATTGGAGATAGATCCAAAAATTATTATGGAAGGTTTATCTATAGCTGATCAACAAATGATAGAAATTGCTGGAGCATTGTCAAAAAATTCAAAAATTCTGATTATGGATGAACCAACATCACCTTTGACACCAAATGAAGTAGGAAAGCTTTTTGACATAGTAAAACAATTAAAGGAACAAGGTATGGCAATAATATTTATAAGCCATAGACTTGAAGAAATTAGAGCAATAGCAGATAGGGTTACTATATTTAGAGATGGTGATTTAATTACAACAAATAAAATTAATGAAATTACAAATGATGAAATAATTAAATATATGATCGGAAGAAGTATTGAGGAAATTGATGTAAAAGAAAATGAATATTTAAAAAATGATCAAGTAATATTAAGTGTTAAAAATATTTCACAACCTGGTAATTTTAAAGATATTTCATTTGATTTAAAAAAAGGTGAAATTTTGGGATTTGCAGGATTAGTTGGAGCTGGGAGAACTGAGGTTGCTAAAACTATTTTTGGAGCAGAAAATTTTACTGAAGGAAAAATTTATTTTAATGGAAATTTAATTAATAATAAATCTCCTAATGAAGCAATTCAAAAAGGTTTTGCTTACGTTCCTGAAGATAGAAAGCAAATGGGAATTTTTGGATCTGTTGCAGTTGAAGATAATATTACATCTGCAATTCCAAATGAAATTTCAAATAATTTTGGTCTAATAAGACCTGAAACTGTTACAACAAAATCTTTAGAATACATTACTAAATTTAATATTGTACTTACATCAGGAAGGCAATTAATTCAGGAGCTATCAGGAGGTAATCAACAGAAGTGTATAATTTCTAAATGGCTTTTATCTAACCCAAGTATATTAATATTGGATGAGCCTACAAGAGGAGTTGATGTAGGAGTAAAATCCGAAATGTATGAAATTATTAATCAATTAGCAAATATGGGTACTGCAATAATATTAATTTCATCGGAGCTTCCAGAAATCTTATCTTTATCGCATAGAATAATAGTTATGAGGGAAGGTCAAATTACAAAAATTTTAGATAATAAAGAAGCTAGTCAAGAAACTATTATGAAGTTTGCGATAAGTTAATGAATATTTTTGATAAATTTTTAAGAATAAGAGAGCTTGGAATATTCTCTATAATAATTATTGTTGTAGTACTTGCCTCTATTATTGATTCTCGTTTTTTAACTATTGATAGTTGGAGAGCTGTATTTTTAGCCATTCCTTTAATTCTTGTAATGGCAATGGGTCAAATGATGGTGATTATTTGTCGACATGTTGATATATCAATAGGTTCAATTCTTGCTTTTGCAGCAATAATAATTGGCTTAATTTTTATTCATTATCCTAATACCTCTCTTTGGTTAGCATTATTAATTACAGCTTCAGTGGGCTTGATTATGGGTTTAATAAATGGCGTAATAGTTACACGGTTTAATGTGCATTCTATTATTGTTACACTCGGTACACTTAGTCTTTATAGAGGACTTGTTTTTATAGTAAGTGGAGGTAGGCAAATTGATAGAAATGATATCCCTGTTCATATAATTTCTTTCTCTCAAACATCTTTCTTTTTTTCAATTCCTGCAATATTAATTTTTTCTGCAATAATTGTTTTAATTACTCATTTACTTATGCGTCACTCTGTTTTGGGAAGAGAAATATATGCTACTGGAAGTAATCCTGAAGCCGCTCACCTTAAGGGTATTAATGTGACTAAAGTTACTTTATTTTGTTTTGGAGTTTGTGGGATGCTTGCAGGTGTTGCAGGTTTATTTTATGCCTCACGATTTGGTTATGTTAATCCAGGAGTAACAGGTGTTGGTATTGAGTTTATTGTAATTGCTGGTGTCATTATTGGAGGTACTAGTATTACTGGAGGTTCAGGAAGTGTGCTAGGTACTTTTTTAGGAATACTTTTATTAGGAATTATAAATGTCGCATTACCTGTTTTAAATATTCCAGGTGAATTTCAAAAAGCTATATATGGATTAATTATAGTAGTTGCGCTTTCATTAGATCAGCTAATTATATTCCGAATGAAAAAGTTAAGTAGGAGTTCTAATGCTTAATAAAATTTCAATTTATTTAAGTGAAAATCCAACACTACGCTATTGGGTTATAAGACCAGAGTGGGTGGCTGTAATTTTATTAATTATCTCTATCATAGCTTCGCTTCAACTATCACCATTTTTTGCTGATTTGGCATTTATTATGGACTCTGCAACACCTTATGTTGAATATGGATTAATAGCAATTGTACTAACATTAATAATAATTTCTGGAGAAATAGATTTATCAATTGCTTCAATGATAGCTCTAACAGCAGTAATTTTTGGAACAGTCTATAATGCTGGTTTTGGAATGCCCTTATCAGTTTTAATAGGTGTTCTTTCTGGAGCATTGTGCGGATTATTTAACGGAATTTTGGTAACAAAACTTCAGATTCCCTCAATCATTTTAACTATTGGTACTTTAACTTTATACAGAGGTATAGCACAATCTTTAGCAAGTGATTTTTCTCTTGGTGGTTACCCATCTTGGTTTATAGGTATTGATTACCGTTATGTAGGAATAATTCCAATCCCAGTAATCATTTTTACAGTATTTGCTTTAGTAATTGGATTTTTATTAAGTTCTACAATTTATGGAAAACAACTTTATTTAATAGGTACAAACCCTCAAACTGCTAAATATTCTGGTATAAAGGTAGATAAAATTAAATTATTGTTATTTACACTTTCCGGCTTAATCAGTGGTGTCGCTGGAGTTTTAACTACTTCAAGACTTGCAGTAGCTCGTTTCAATATGGCAACAGGTGCTGAATTAGAAATAGTTTTAATGGTAATGTTAGGCGGAACATATATTTTTGGTGGAAGGGGTAATATTTTTGGAACTTTTATAGCATTTTGGATTGTTGTAATTTTACGAGCGGGATTTAATGTTGCAAGAATCAAAATTGAGTCACAACTTACAATTTTAGGAGCCATGTTAATTATAGCTATTATTTTAACAAATTATATTTATTCTAAATCACAAAAATAAAAAGGAGACCTAAATGAATCATATAGATCTAAAAAATAAAACTGCAGTAATAACTGGGGGCGCTCAAGGATTCGGTTATTCAATGGTAGAACGCTTCTCTCAATCAGGGGCCAAGGTTGTAATTTGGGACAAAGATAAAGAATTAATTGATAGTTTAGATCTTCCTGATAACGTAAGTTCAGTACAAACTGATGTATCATCTTTTGAAAGTGTGGAAAATTCTTTCAAAGAAACATTAAGCCAAAATAATACAATTGATATTCTTGTTAATAATGCTGGCATAGCAGGACCAAGTTTTAAGACATGGGAATATCCGGTTGATCAGTGGCAGAATGTTGTTGATATTGATTTATCAGGTGTGTTCTATTGTTGTAGAGCAGTTGTTCCACAAATGATTAAAAATGATTATGGAAGAATTGTCAATATAGCATCCATTGCTGGCAAAGAAGGTAATCCAAATGCAATGCCTTATAGTGCAGCAAAAGCAGGTGTTATTGCATTAACAAAATCTCTTGGAAAAGAATTATCTAATAAAAATATAGCTGTTAATTGTGTAACTCCAGCAGCAGCTAAAACAAGAATATTTGATCAAATTAGCCAAGAACATATTGATTATATGTTATCAAAAATACCTAGAGGACGATTTTTAAAAGTAGACGAGCTTGCTTCTATGGTTTCTTGGTTGGTTTCAGAAGAAAACTCTTATACTACTGGAGCGGTATTTGATTTAAGTGGTGGAAGAGCAACATATTAAGAAAGGAAATGAAATGAAAAATTATGCATGGGTTTTAGAAGTAAGACCTGGATACGAACAAGAATATAAAAAAAGACATGATGAGATTTGGCCAGAAATGGTAGAGATGCTTAGCGAAGCAGGTATAAGAAATTATAATATATTTAGACATGGATTAACTTTATTTGGATATTTTGAAACAGATAATTTACAAAAATCAATTAATCATATTATTAAAAGCGATATTAACAAGAAGTGGGGCGAATATATGTCTGATATATTAAAAGCTGATATTGATCCAAAGACTAATTTTCCATACCTACTTCCGATACAAATGCATTTGGATTGATTATGATGAAGGCAAAGATTGGTGTTATTGGAGCAGGTTGGTGGGCAACAGAATATCATATACCTGATTTAAAAAAAAGAGATGATGTCGAATTAGTGAGTGTATGTAAACTAGAGCAAGATCAATTAGATTTTGTAAAAAATAAATTTGGTTTTAATTTTGCTTCTACTGACTTTAAAGAAATGTTAAATTTTAGTCCACTAGATGGTGTAGTAATTGCCTCACCTCATTTTGCTCATTTTGAAAACGCGAAAGCGTCTCTTGAAAAAGGATGTCATGTATTAATAGAAAAACCAATGACTACGAATAGTCATGATGCAGAAAAATTATACAATCTTGCTAAAAAGCAAAACAAAGAAATCTTAGTTCCTAATGGATTTAATTTTACTCAATTTATGCCTAAAGCAGAGAAATATATAAGTGAAGGAGTTATAGGTGAAATAAAACATATTGATGCAGCCTTTTCTTCTTCTTTAGTTGACCTTTTTCAAGGAATAGCTTTAAGTGAGTCAGAACAACATACATTTCAACCTTTAGCATCTACCTGGTCAGATCCAACTAAAGGCGGTGGTTATGGTTGGGGCCAACTATCTCATATGTTTGGTGGAGTATTTAAAATTTCTAGTTTAGATGCTGATAAAGCATTTTGCTTTTCTGTTCCGTCTCCAACTAATGTTGATTATACTGATGCAATTTCAGTTAAATTTACTAATGGTGCCACAGGATCTTTTTCAGGTTGTGCCTATGTGCCTAAGGATTTTGGAGGTACTTTTTATATAACAGTACATGGTACAAAGGGAACACTTTATCTAGATATGGAGATTAAAAGAGAAAGATTATTGATTAGGTTAAATGATGGAAGTGAAATCAATGATGAAATTAAAGAAGGAGGTGGAACTATGGCTTATAATACAACAGCCCCTCTAGATACTTTTGTTGATATATGTTTGAATAAGAAAGTTGAGAATCATGCTAATGCAGATATTGGTCTTAAAACAGTCAAAGTCTTAGATGCAGTTTATAGATCAATTAAAAGTGAGCAAGTGGAGAAAGTTTAAGTTTTAATCAAAAACTTTACCAGGATTCATAATATTATTAGGATCAAAATTTTTCTTTATCAATTTCATCAATGGAATATTGTCAGGATGTTCTTTAAGTAAGTATTCTTTTTTTTGAAGTCCAATCCCATGTTCACCGGTAACCGTTCCTTCTAGTTCTAATGCTTTATTGACTAATTTATTACTAAATTCTCTAATATAATTATATTCATTTTCTTTTTTTGGATCATAAACAATTGTTACATGAAAATTCCCATCTCCTACATGACCAACCATAGGTGCTTTTAATCCATTTTTTTGTATTTCATTTTCCGCATATTTAATGCATTCAACTAAATTTGAAATAGGTACACAAACATCAGTAGCATAAACTCTTACATCATCACCTTGTGCTTTAACTGAGTAATAAACATTATGTCTAGCTTTCCATATTTTGTTTCTTTCCTCAGTATTAGCCGCCCATTTAAAATCACAACCATTATTATTTTTTGAAATCTCTTTAACAACTTCAATTGATTCTTTGTTTGATAATTCACTTCCATGAAATTCGTAAAAAAGAGTTGGAAGAGATTCTAAGTTTTTAAGATTTGAATATTTTATACTAATATCAATTTGGTCTTTATTAAGTAATTCTACCCTCGCAATTGGCACCCCATATTGGATAATTTCTTGTGCAGTTAATACTGCTGAATCTAAATCTTTAAATTGACATACAGCACTCATTATATTTTCTGGGATAGGCGATAACCTAAGTTGAACTTCGGTAATAATTCCTAAAGTTCCCTCTGAGCCTACGAATAAGTTTGTTAAGTTGTATCCAGCCGATGTTTTTTTTGCCCTTGAACCTGTTTTAATAATTTCACCATTTGCCATTATGACAGTTAAACCTAATACAGACGTTCTCATAGTCCCATATCTAACTGCCATTGTGCCAGATGCAGAGCAAGCAGTCATTCCTCCTAATGAAGCATTAGCTCCTGGATCAATAGGAAAAAAAACCCCCTTATTTTTTAAAGATTCATTTAGTTGTTCACGTGTTACATTTGCTTGAACTCGACAATCAAAATCTTCGTCATTTATAGAAATAATTTTATTAAAATGTTCTAATGAAACAGTAATACCTTCACTATTACCTACCACGTTACCCTCAAGAGAAGTTCCAGTCCCATATGCAGTCACAGGGATTTTAAATTCATTACAAATTTTTAAGATTTTTGACAACTCATCATTTGTATTAGGAAATACTACTGCTTTTGGTAAGACTGGATCATATGCATCTTCACCTTTAGAATGATTATTTCTTACACTTTCAGAAAAAGAAATTCTTTCTCCTAAAAGATCTTTTAAATTGTTAAATAATTCACTATCCATATAAAATAATTTATATTAATTATAATTTAAAAATAAAATAAATGAATACCTCATCTCTTGCATTAGATAAAATATACGATTTGGCATATAATGTCTTAAAAAAACATGGATGTGATCATCTTAATGCAGAGGCAGTGGCTACCATTGTTATGCATGCAGAAAGAGATGGCAGCATATCTCATGGTTTATTTCGTATACCTGGCTATGTTGCTGCCCTAAATAGTAAAAAAGTTAAAGGAAATTCTAAACCGAATCATCATTTTAAAACACCAAATGTTGTATGTGTTGATGGTGATTATGGCTTTGCTCCAATGGCAATTAAGGTTGGTATGCCTATTTTAATTGAAACTGTAAAAAAAAATGGTGTTGGTGTTTTAACAATCAAAAATACTCATCATTTTGCTGCTTTGTGGCATGAAACAGAATTTTTAGCAAAAAATAATCTAATTGGCATGGCTTGTACGGCTTACATGCCTAGTGTTGCTCCTGTCGGAGCAAAAAAACCATTATTTGGAACTAACCCAATATCATTTGCCTGGCCTAGAAAAAACAAAAGCCCAGTAGTTTATGATATGGCAACTTCAAGTATGGCAATGGGTGAGGTTCAAGTTGCAGCCCGTGATGGACATAAAGTCCCCATAGGGACTGGACTAAATAAAAATGGACAAAAAACTGATGATCCTTCAGAGATTGCAAATGGAGGGGTTCTTTTGCCATTTGGAGGTCATAAAGGATCAGCTATTGCTTTGATGGTTGAATTATTATCAGCTGGATTAGTAGGAGATATGTTCAGTTTTGAAGCAAAAATGGCAGATAATAAAGATGGAGGTCCTGCCCGAGGAGGTGAATTTATAATGGCTTTTTCACCTGAATTAATTGCTGGTAAAGATTGGAACGAACATGCAGAAAAATTCTTTGAACAGATGGAGTCTATGGAAGGAGTACGTTTGCCAGGACAGAGGAGACATACTAACAGAAAAGATCTAGGCCCAAGAAGTATAAACTCAGCTCTTCTTGAAAAAATTCAATCACTTTCATAATAAATAATATCTTTGTATTGTAAATTTCTTAACTTTCCTTAAGATTTGTTAGAATAATGAGAGGAAAAAATAGAAATGTTAGAGCTGTAACTTTAGAAGGAAAAGGTATTTTAACTCTTAAGGATTATCCCTACCCTGAATTAAAAAAAGGCTGTGCGATAATCAAAATGGAATATTCTGGGATTTGTGGAACAGATAAGCATTCCTTTCAAGGATTTTTTGAGCAAAAAGGAGGGCGACCTATTCCCTTACCCGTTATTCAAGGTCATGAAAATATTGGTTTGATAGAAGAGATTGAAGGAGAATTATTAGATCATGATGGAAATGAATTGAGAGTAGGGGATCGAGTTGTTCCCGCTCCAAATATTTCTTGCGGGAAATGTTATGCATGTAGAAATAATAGACCTTACTATTTTTGTGAATGCAAATTAGATTATGGAAACAATATTGGAGCAGGTGAACCACCCCACATTTTTGGTGGTTGGAGTGAATATTTATACATTTTACCAGGAAGTCATTTATTTAAATTCCCTGAAACTTTAGATACTAAATTTGGAGTTTTTATTGAACCATTATCAGTAACAGCTTGTTTAGATAAAGCAAGACAATGGTCATCAGAATGGGAGCCTTTTAGAAGCGGAGATAATGTTGCAATTTTAGGTACAGGTCCAATAGGATTATTTCATTTAATAAAAGCAAACTTAATGGGTGCTGGAAAATTAATTTCAATTGATCCTAGTCAATATAGAACTTCAATAGCGAAAGAATTTGGTGCAACTGATATTATTGTTAGTGAAAATAAAAATGAAATTAAAGACCAAATAAAAAATATTACTAACAATACTGGAGTAGATTTAGTTGTTGATTGTAGTGGGGTAGCTGAAGGCTTTGGTATTTCACTTGAATTAATAAGAGAGGGTGGAATGGTCATTGAAGTCGGTATATTTTCGAATTCACATGAAATAAAAATTAATCCTCATACACATATATTAGAAAAAAGTGCTAGAGTGATAGGTGTTGGTGGCGATGAAATATCTCAGTACTATCCTTCTATAAAACTTTTAGAAAGAACTAAAGATAAACTCCCTTGGAATAAAATTATATCACATGAATATAAGATAGAAAAAATTCATGAAGCTATGGATACAGCAATGAGTTTAGATTCAATGAAGGTAATTCTTAGCCCATAATTTAATATATTTAAATTATTTTAAGGATATAAGAAATTTATGAAAGAATTTATAAAGTTATTTAATCAGTATGTTGATGATGGTTTGTATCCTGGTATTGAATGGAAAATTTCTCTTAAAAAACAAACATTCGAGGGGAATTCAGGCTATTTAAATATTGAAAATAAATTACCAATAGTAGAAAATACAATTTACCGAATATGGTCAATGACCAAACCTATAATATCAATTGTTATTCTTCAACTAATAGAAGAAAATAAACTTAAATTAAATGATTCAATTATAAAATTTTTGCCTAAATTTGATAACTTAAAAGTTTTAAAAAGCTTAGATAGTAATATTGATGATTTAGTTGAAATTAAACAAATGCCAACCATAGAAAATTTACTTTGTCATACAGCTGGTTTTTCTTACAATTTTATTGGAGATGCAATAGGTAGAAAATACGAAAATTTAAAATTGTTTCATTCAGAACTAACATCATTAGAGGAAGAAATAGATATTTTGGCAAGTGTACCACTTTTATGTCAACCATCAACTAAATGGATTTATAGTGTAAGTGTAGATATTTTAGCAAGAATAATAGAAATAATAACTAACAGTTCTTTACAAATTGAGTTGAAAAAAAGAATTTTTGATCCTTTAGAAATGAATCATACCTCGTTTAATGTTGACGTTGCAAATTATGATAATTTAATGACACAATACGAATTTGATTCAATAAATAAAAAAATCCACAAACCAAGTAAAAACAAACAAAAAATTTTTAATTATGGATATCCTATAAATCAATTAAGTTATAGTAGAGGGGGACATGGTTTATTTTCTACGTTAAATGATTATTTTAAATTTGCGCAAATGTTATTAACTGGTAAGAATCAATATGGTAAAACAATAATATCTAATGCATTATTAACTAAAGCAACAACCAATCAACTAAATAAAAAATTTTTTCCATTAGAAATAATAAATTTTGATGAAGATAATTCCTTAATGGAAGAAAATGGTTTAGAAAATTATGGATGGGGTTTAGGATTTCGCGTAATGCAAGAAATATCAAAATTTGAAAATATTGGAAATACTGGTGAATTTGGATGGTCAGGAGCAGCATCCACCTATTTTTTAGTTGATCCAAAATATGATTTAGTAGCAGTTATGATGACTCAGGTATTAGGAGCAAATAATAATTTACAAAAAGAATTTTATAAACAAATTTACAAAACATTAATTTAAATGCAATTTTTTAAATCTAAAGAGTCTATTGGTATTTTTTATGCAATCTTTGCTTACTTATGTTTTGCATTACTAGATACCATTCAAAAAACTTTAATAGTTTATTACGTAGTTTTTCAAATTCTTTTAATTAAATATAGTTTTACTTTATTAATTTCATTTTTTGAATCATGGAGAAAAAAAAATTATAAAATTTATAAAACATATAGTTTGAAATTACAAATTTTAAGAAGCTTACTATCTGCACTTGAATCTGGATGTTTTGTTTTGGCTTTTAGATATTTGAGTCTTGCAGATGCCCATAGTATAGCCGCTTTAACTCCTTTAATAGTTGTAATATTTTCAGTAATTTTTTTAAAGGAACTTGTTACTTTTAAAATATGGATAGCAATTTTTATTGGTTTTTTTGGTGTGTTGATTATCATGAGACCCGGATTTTCTGTTTTTGATTCTTCTGCTATGATCCCTCTTTTAGGCGCACTATTTTTAGCACTTTATCAAATTGTTACTAGAAAAGTTTCACAATATGACAGTAATGAAATTTCTTTGTTTTTTACTTCATTAGTAGGTGTAATAACTATGGGGATACTTTCGGTATTTTTTTGGGAACCTATAGATAAAAATTTTATAATTTTTTTTATTGGTATTGGAATATTTTATTCACTAGGTTTGTATTCTCAAATAATAGCTCTTAGCAGAGCTAGAGCAAGTATAATTCAACCATTTCATTATACTCTAATTTTTTGGGCAATTGTATTTGGGTATTTTTTTTATGGTGATATTCCAGATTTATTTACAATTATTGGTGCAATAATAATTACAGTTTCAGGGATCTATGTTCTAAATTCAAAAAAATAGTTAATTAATATTTTTCAATAAATCTTCTAGCTAAAAAATCAGCTTTTTCATTATATTTTTCACCTGAATGACCCTTAACCCAGTTCCAAGTAATGTCATGAAAAGTAATAAGTTTATCAAGTTCAATCCATAAATCTTTATTCTTAACTGGTTTTTTTGACGAGGTTTTCCAACCATTTTTTCTCCAGTTTATTATCCAAGATTCAATGCCATCTTTAACATACCTACTATCTGTAATTAATTTAATAGATTGTTTTTTTTCAAAATGTTTTAATGCTTGAATTGCAGCTGTTAATTCCATTCTATTATTTGTTGTTTCGTTTTCACCACCATTTAAGAGAATAGGTTGATCAGTATTTATTAATATAACTACTCCCCATCCACCAATACCAGGATTACCTGAACATGCACCATCTGTATATATTTCAATCATTAATTAAAAACTGAATTATTTTGATGCCACTTTAATATTTTAAAATATTCTATTGGATTCTTAGGCACAACCATTGCACCATCTGGATGAAAAATTTGATCATGTAATCTAGTTATTAATATTCGCATAGCCGCACCTCTTAGCAAAGTATTAAAATGATTTTTTTCATCTTCTGAAAAAACTGAATTAATTTTATAACCATCAAGTATTGAATAAAAATTATTAATATTAAAATTATTTTTTGAGTCAAAACACCAAGCATTAGTAGTAATAGCTAATTCATACGCATAAAAATCATTACAAGAAAAATAAAAATCAATTAAACCAGAAAAATTTTCTTTATCAAAAAAAACATTATCTTGAAAAATATCCGCATGTATTATTCCAGAGGGCAAATTTTTTGGCCATTTTTTTTCTAAGTATACAAGCTCATTGTCAATACCATTATAAAGATCCATGTAATCATTATTTTTAGCTTTTAAGCATTTTTTATAAATTGATATCCATTTTTCAACATTGAGACTATTTTTTCGTGTTTCCTTAAATGTTTTTGTGATTATTTGAAAATTAGAAATCATTTTTCCTAATTCAAAACAGTGATTTTTATTTGGTTTATTAATCTTCTTTCCTCTTAAGAAAGAAATTATTATTGATTTTTTATTACACAAAGAGTTAATCACAACTTTATCAGTATTTTCTATGGGTAGGGGGCAATTGAAACCATTATTAGACAAATGTTTTTGCAAATTCATAAAAAATGGCAAATCATTAGGATCAACTCTTTTTTCAAACAAAGTCAAAATATACTCACCTTTTTGAGTCACAATTTTAAAATTTGTATTTTCTATGCCATCAACAATACCTTCAAAAAATACAAGTTTGCCTATATCATAATCCATTAAATATGTTTCTATTTCTGATTTTTTAACTGAGGTATATACTGCCATTTAACTTGCTTCTTTTAATTTTTGAGGAATTTTGAAATGAATATTTTCTTTTTCATAAAGGGATTCAATTATATTTAGATCAAATTTATAAGATAGTTTTTCAATAAGTATTTTTATTAAAATCTCTGGAGCTGATGCGCTTGCAGTAATTCCTATAGAGTTTGCATTTTTAAATTTTGTAGAATCGAATTCATTAACATTTTCTACAAGTATACATTCTTTTGCTCCATAATTTTTTGCTACTTCAACTAGCCGTAAAGAATTAGATGAATTATTTGAACCCAAAACTAAAAAATAATCACATTTTTTTGCAATTTTTTTTACAGCTTCTTGTCTGTTTGTGGTTGCATAACATATATCATTTTTTTTTGGCTCTATTACATTTTTAAATCTAGATTTAATTTCATTAATTATTTCAGAAGTATCATCTATTGATAATGTAGTTTGTGTAACATAAGCAATTTTTTGATTTCTATCAAAAGGTAATTTTTTTACATCTTCAATATTTTCAACTAAATAGATTTTTTTATTAATTTGCCCCATAGTGCCTATGACTTCAGGATGATTATGATGACCAATTAAAACTACAGGTAACTCACTTCTCTCAAAATTTTCTACCTCTCTATGAATTTTACTAACTAATGGACATGTGGCATCAAAAAAAATCAAATTTAATTTTTCTGCTTCTTTAGGTACGGATTTAGGAACTCCATGTGCTGAAAATATAACTGGTCTATCTTTATTTTTAATCTCACTTAATTCTTCAACAAATATTGCACCTTCTGACTTTAGATTATCAACAACAAATTTATTATGAACAATTTCATGCCTAACATATACTGGACTACCATACTTATTTATGGCTTCTTGTACCATAAGTATGGCTCTTTCAACCCCTGCACAAAATCCTCTGGGCCCTGCTAAATATAAATCCAGTTTTTTATTCATTTAATTTAAAATTTGTCATAAGATATATTCGTAAATATATTTATATCAATAAATTATAATAGTGAAAAATATCTTAACCTTTTTATTAGTTTTTTTTGTATTCTCATGTAGTTCTAATCGATTTAAATCTTCATCAAACAAAGTAATTAACTGCCCAGCAGTTTTTTTTGCCTCAGATCATAAAAATTACATTAACTCTAGCAATAGTTCTATAGATATTGATAATCTATCATTTTCTGCTGAAATTAATAATTATGCTTTTAATAATTCATGCCTTGAAGAAAACGGATTGATATATTTGCCTCTTGAGATCTTATTTATAATTACTCCAGTTAATTTGAACGATCCAAATGTTTATTTGCCTTTTTATATTGCGATTCTAGATGCTAAAGAAAATCTCAAGGAAATTTATTATTATTCTATTGATGCTAAAGTATTAAAAGATGAAGATGCACAAAAATATATAGAGTCAGAAATATCAGAAAGTATATTAGTTAAATTTCCAAATGATATTGAGATGTCAAGTTTATTAGTTGGTTTTATGTTAGATAATGAAAAATATAAGATATTGAATTAATTTTTCATACTCGTTTCCAATTCTTTTATTGAAGAATAAATTAAATTTTGTTTTTCTTCATCATTTAATTTATTTAAAATTAAATACTTAATAATTTGTATTGCTTTAGAACTTATGTATTCATATATTTCGTTATTTGCATCTCGAACCATCTGCTCTATTTTTAAAGTAGCTAAAGATTGTTTTTTTTCTATTTGTTCTTTTAATTTCGCTTCTAAATTTTCTTGAATTTGTATTATTTTTTTCGATGCATTATTGTTAATTAATTCTATTTCACTTTGAACTTCGTTTTGTCTTTTTTTTACTTCACTTAAACTTATTTGTGCTTCACTTTTTAAATTTTCTGCATCTTCTAAACTATTTTTTATTTCATTTATTTGTTTATCCAAGCTTGATGTTAAGATTTTTCTTACTGGATTAAAAATAACGGCAACAAATACTATAAAAGCTGCTGCTACCCAAAATTGTGGATCGCTGAACATCAATTCATGTCCTTCTGGCTACTTAAAGCTCGATTTATCTCATTATCAGAAATTTTAAAATTAGTTATTTTAGAAATAGAAATTTTTGAAATTTCTTTTATTTGAGTTTGAACTTGATCTAATGAATCATTTTTGTTTTGTTCAATTTTTTTAGCTGATTCCTCAATTTTTTTTGTTAGTTCACTATCAAGTTTTTTTAAACTTTCTTCAGATTTTAATTCGTATTCCTTAGACGATTTTTTTAATAAAGCACTAACTTCATTTTGTGCATTTTTTAATTTTTCATCAATATCTTTTTGAATATTTTCTGCTTCTATTTGCAATTTTTTGGCTTCTGCAATGTCGTCATTAATCTTTCTTTCTCTTTTTTTTAAAACAGTTCCAATTCTAGGTAATGAAATTCTCCATAAAAAAACTAGAAGAAATGAAAACGTTACAAAAAGCCAAAAAAGCTGCGAAATAAAAAATTCAGGATTAAGTTGTGGCATTAAATTTACTATCCAAATAATATAACTAATGCAATTACCAGTGCAAATAATGCTATTGCCTCAACAAGGGCAAATCCTAACATGGTCATTGTAAATACTTCAGATCTTGCTGCAGGATTTCTTCCAACTGCTTCAATAAATGAAGAAAAAATATTTCCAATTCCAATTCCAGAACCTATAACACCAATAACGGCAAGTCCTGCTCCGATTACTTTAGCTGCTTCTATTTCCATAAATCCTCCTAAATTTTAGTGTAAGTGTATTGCATCGTTTATGTATAAACAAGTTAATATTGCAAAAACATACGCCTGCAAAAAAGCAATTAAAATTTCTAAGCCTGTTAAAGCAACAATAAATGCAAAAGGCAAAAAGCCAGCTACACCTAAAGAAACTACAAAACCAGCAAAGACCTTAAGTAATGTATGACCAGCCAACATGTTGGCAAATAGTCTTACAGACAAACTGATGGGACGAGATAAGTATGATATAACTTCAATTGGGATCAATAATGGTAACATATACCATGGCAAACCAGGAATAACAAAAAAAGAAAAAAAATGAAAACCGTGTTTAATAAAAGCAAGAATTGTGACACCTATAAATACAATAAAAGCAAGGGCAAATGTAACAATTATATGACTTGTAAAAGTAAAACTGTAAGGCAACATACCAACCATGTTGCCAATTAAAACAAACATAAAAACACTAAATACAAATGGAAAAAATCTTTTTCCCTCAGCCCCTACCGTATCATTTAATAGCTGTGATATAAAATTATAACTTAATTCAGACATTAATTGTAAGCGACTTGGAACTATAGATCTTGTATTAACAGTTAGAGTAAGAAATAAAGTAATAATGGCAACTGTAATAACCATCGTTAGTGAAGAATTTGTAAAAGAAACATCCATACCAGCTAATTCAGTATGATTAAAAGGAATAATCTCGAATTGTTCTAGTGGGCTGTGCTTTTCGTGACCATTTTTAGATGCCATAATTTGATAAATGAATAATCAATTAATCTTGTTTTTCAATGCGACGCATTACACGATATACGTTTAAAAATCCAG
>CEUZ01270214.1_pt1 | contig 37782 bp, 39 predicted proteins | sample 361511 | NCBI WGS metagenome assembly CEUZ01 (sample SAMEA2622822, study PRJEB7988) | marine metagenome | biome: marine biome (ENVO:00000447); feature: surface water layer (ENVO:00002042); material: "saline water (ENVO:00002010), including plankton (ENVO:xxxxxxxx)" | depth 5 m | reverse complement strand
TCCACACTTCTCTTCTTAAATTTTTACTTTTTAAATAGCTAATTAGGCTAAAAAGCCCAATAATCCTCTTAAATATATTGATTTTACAATAATTTTATTGAGAAAGTGTGCTGCTTATAAGCTAAAATAAAAGTAAATCAAGCATTTAGCATTTAAAAAAATGCATAAATATCTTAGTAAATTCAAGGTTTTTTTTTGATTTTTATCAATTACTAAATTAATAATTGAAAATTCCAGATGATATTGATCGTAAACAAAAAAATAAGATTAATTAAAAAAAACATTGAGATTTCGTTAATTTTTTTATTGTTATTAATCACAATTGTAAGCACTACATTATATAATAATTATAAAGAATTAATTAACGAAAATTATAAAGATTTAATAAATAACATTTACTTTCAAAAAAGCGTTAGTGAAATTTTTGATAATCTTACCCCTAGATACAAAAATATAAATCATAAAGTTTTAAATGGTGAAACATTTGACAAAATTTTAGATAATTATTTAGTGCCAAAAAATGAAATTCAAGAACTGAAAAAAAATTTAGCAAGTGAATATAATCTTAATAATCTAAAAACTAATATGGATTTAATATTTACTATTGATCAATCCAATAATAAAAAAGTTACTTCATTCATGCTTCCAGTAAGTAGAACTAAAAAAATTCAATTAACAAGAAATTTAGAGACAGACTCATTTGACAAAAAAATAATTATAACAAATCTAATAAAAAAAAATGTTTTTAAAGAGGGGAAAATTTTGCAAAGTCTATATAAAGCGGCAATAAATTTAGATATTAAACCAAATATAATAGTTGAATTCGCAAGAATATATGGTTTTCAAGTTGATTTTCAAAGAGATATTAGAAAAAACGATAATTTTCAAATCATGTATGAAATTTTTATAGATGAAAATGGAAAAGTATTTGAAACAGGTAATATTATTTATGCCAATTTAAAATTAAGTGGAGTAAATAATTCATTATATTATTTTGATAAAAAAGGAAGTGAAGGACATTATGACGAAAATGGTAGAAGTGTTAAAAAGGCATTAATGAAAACACCAATTAACGGTGCAAGACTTTCTTCTCCTTTTGGTATGAGAAAACATCCAATTGATGGATTTAATAAAATGCACAAAGGAACAGATTTTGCAGCACCTATGGGAACACCGATAATGGCATCAGGGGATGGGGTGGTTATAAGAGCGAGATGGTGTGGAGGTGGAGGAAATTGTATTAAGATAAAACACAATACAACTTATCAAACAATTTACGCACATATGAAAATGTTTGCACGAGGAATAAAAGAAGGTTCTAGAGTTAAACAAGGTCAAATTATTGGATATGTTGGTTCAACTGGAAAATCAACAGGTCCTCATTTACACTATGAGGTAATCGAAAATGGAAAAAAAATTAACTCTCAAACATTGAAGCTACCGTCTGGAAAAATTCTAAAAGGTGAAGAAAGAAAAATATTTGAAGTATCAAGAATTAAATTAGATGTACTTAAATCAGAATTAATTGTTGGATTAAATTAGCTTACAGCAGATTCTTTTTTATTATCTTGTTCTAAATTATTTTCTTTATCCAATTGACTTTCATTTTTGCTTATGCCATCAATTGATTTTACTGGTGTAACTGAAGATGAACTCACCTTGGCTATTTTTGCATTTTCTTGTTCTTTTTGGATTCTAGTAAAGTGATCAGCATGTTGAAAATAGCTCTCAGATAAAATTTTATCTCCACTTGCTAAAGCTTCTCTTGCTAAATCATTGTATTTTTCAATTAATTTTACGGCATTATGATTATTTCTACCTGGAGATCTTCTTTGAAAATTATCATTATTTGAAAATTTAACACCATCGTTATTATTTCTAAACGATGATCTTCTATTGTTATTATTTCTATAAGAAGATCTTCTATTATTATTTCTAAATGTAACCATATTTTTTAATTCAAATTTTAGTACAAATTATACATCGATCATTATCTGCATAATCTTTAATGACTTTGTCAATATAATAACCTTTATTTTCTAACAAACTCTTCACTTTTTTTCTTTGATTAAAACCAATCTCTAAAATTAATTTTCCTTTTCTTTTAATCAGAATACTTGCTTTATTTATTACTTTTCTGATACTTGAAAACCCATCACATCCACCATTTAAGGCTAATTTTGGTTCAAAATTAACAATATCTTTATCCAAATATTTTAAATTAGATAATTCAATATAAGGAGGATTTGATACAATAATATCATATTTCCCAATTATAAAATTGTCAATACTAGAATGAAAAAACTTTACTCTATTAGTTAAGTTAAGTTGTTTTGTATTGAATTTACTAACATTTATACTTTTTTTAGAGATATCTATTCCTGTTCCATAAAAGTTTGGTCTTTCCTTTATTAATGATAAAAGTATACATCCACTTCCAGTTCCAATGTCTAAAATTTGTGCTTTAGATTTTTTTGAGAAAATTTTTAAGACTTGCTCAATTATAATTTCAGTATCAGGACGAGGAATTAATACATCGTTATTAACAAAAAACTCATCATTCCAAAACTCTTTTTTGTTTATTAAATAAGCTATTGGTTCTCCTTTAGCTCTTCTTTTGATTAAATCATTAAATTTTTTTAACTTTTTTAAATTTAAAACTTCTTCAGGATTTAAAATAATATGTTTTTTATCTTTATTGATTGAATTACATAATAATATTTCACTATCAAGTTGAGGATTTAATACTTTGCTCTTCCTCAAAATATCAATCCCTTTATTTAAAGTTTGTCTTATATCCATTTTAACTAAGGTTACTTAATTTTTCCTCTTGAGCTTGTAATGTCAAGCTTTCCAACATTTCGTCGAATGCTTCTCCCTCTAAAAATGCTTGGAGTTTGTGTAATGTTAAGTTTATTCGATGATCGGTTACTCTTCCCTGTGGAAAATTATAAGTTCTAATTCTTTCAGACCTATCTCCTGTTCCTATTTTACTTTTTCTGTCTTTTGACCTCTCACCTTCTATTCTTGATCTCTCTAATTCATAAAGCCTTGACCTTAAAATCAACATTCCTTTTGCTTTATTTTTATGTTGAGATTTTTGATCCTGTTGAGATACTGAAATCCCAGTTGGAATATGAGTTATTCTTACTGCACTATCGGTTGTATTTACTGATTGACCTCCAGGACCTCCAGCTCTGAAAACATCTATTCGTAAATCTGAGTCATTTATTTTTATATCAACTTCCTCTGCCTCAGGTAAAACAGCCACTGTTGCAGCAGATGTGTGGACTCTTCCCTGAGTTTCTGTATCTGGAACTCTTTGAACTCGATGGACACCACTTTCGTACTTTAAAGTTGAATAGATATTTTTTCCTCTGATTGTTGCAATTACTTCTTTAAGACCACCCGCCTCACTTTGAGACATGCTTATCAATTCTAAATCCCATTTTTTTTTATGACTTACTTTTTCATACATCTTAAAAAGATCCGAAGCAAATAAACTTGCTTCCAATCCGCCTGTACCAGCTCTTATTTCTATAATTGCATTTTTCTTATCAGCATCATCCTTAGGTAATAAAAACAATTTTAATTTTTTCTCTATTTTTTGATTTTCAAGTTTAAGATTTTTTAATTCTGTTTCTGCCATTACTTTAATCTCATTATCACTTTCTGGATCCCCAATGATTTTATCTAAATCTTTTTTTTCTTTTTCAAATGAAGAATATTTTTTGACATCACTAATTACTTCATTTAAGTCTGAATATTCTTTTGATTTTTCAGCAAACAACTTTTTGTCTAATTCTCCAGTTGATAATTCTTTTTCTAATAAAGAATGTTTTGATATCAATTCTTCAATAGTTTTTAAGGGTATCATTATAATTTTTTTTCAAGCTGAGCTGCTTTTTTTTCAACTTCACTCACAACCTTAGATATTATATCTTCAGATAAAACTTTTTCAGTTTGAATACCGGATAAATAAAGCATATTATTCCCTTTACCACCTCCTGTAATCCCTATATCAGTCATCGCAGCCTCTCCGGGTCCATTTACAACACACCCAATAATTGACAAAGTTAGGGGTGTTTTTATATGAGAAAGTCGATCCTCTAATATTTTTACCGTGTCAATTACTTGAAAAGCTTGTCTTGCACAAGAAGGACATGAGATAATCTTTACTCCTCTATTTCTTAAGTTAAGAGATTTTAATATTTCATTGCCTATTTTTACCTCATTAACTGGATCATCAGATAATGAAATTCTAATTGTATCGCCAATTCCATCTAATAAAAGTGTGCCTAAGCCTATTGATGATTTAATACTTCCAGAAATAAAACCCCCTGCTTCTGTAACTCCTAGATGGAGGGGGTAATTAGTAACTTTTGAAAGTTCTCGATATGCTTCGATTGAAAGAAAAACATCTGATGATTTAACACTAATTTTAAAATTAAAAAAATCTCGATCTTCTAGTATTTGAATATTTCTTTGAGCACTCTCAACTAAAGCTTCTGGGCAAGGTTCTTTATATTTTTCTAAAATATCTCTTTCAAGTGAACCCGAATTAACTCCAATTCTTATTGAACAATCATTATCTTTCGCAGCTTCCAAAATGTCATAAATTTTTTTTTTATCACCAATATTACCAGGATTTATTCTCAAACAACTTGCACCATTTTTTGCTGCTTCAATTGCTCTTTTATAATGAAAGTGAATATCCGCAATTATAGGTATATCAACATGTTTGATTATTTCTTTTAAAGCTTTTGTCGAGGACTCATCTGGACAAGAAACCCTAACTAAGTCTGCACCTTCACTTTGTATTTCATTAATTTGTTTAATCGTAGACTTAACATCAGTTGTTAAAGTATTGGTCATAGATTGTACAGATATTGGATTATCCCCACCTACTTTAACTTTACCGACTCTGATAACTTTTGTTTTTTTTCTCTTAATATCTCTAAATGGCCTTATACTCATTTTTTATTTATCTAATTTAAACTCTTTATGTAAAGCTTTTAAAGCCTTTTTAGTATTTTTTTTATCAATTAAAACTGAAATTTTAATTTCTGAAGTAGAAATTACTTTAATATTAATCTTTTTATTTGCTAGGGATTTAAACATTCTAAATGTAACACCAGGAGTTGTAATCATTCCAACACCAATTATAGAAATTTTTGAAACTCCTTTTTCAAATAATAATTTTCTGAAGTTAATACTTTTATTATTTACAATTATTTTTTTTGTCTTTTTTAAGTCTTCATTCTTAATTGTAAAAGTTAAATCTGTTTCTTTTCCATTTGATGAAATATTTTGAACCACCATATCAACGTTTATTGAGTTACTTGATAATGGTTTAAAAATAGAAGCTGCTACACCAGGCTTATCTTTTACTCCTATTAGAGTTACTTTAGCATCATTATAAGTTGAAGTAATCCCAGTAATAATTTTGTTATTAATAATATTGGATCTTTTAGTTATTAAAGTGCCTGGTTTTTTTACAAATGAAGATTTAACCTCAATAGCGATTCTATTTAATCTTGCATCTTGAATTGAAACTGGTTGCATTACTTTAGCTCCTAACGATGCCATTTCTAACATCTCTTCATAGGAAATTACTTTTATTTTTTTAGCTCTTTTTAATTTGTTTGGATCAGTTGTGTACACTCCTTCAACATCAGTATAAATTATACATCTTTTTGCTTTAAAAAATTTTGCTAGCATTATTGCACTTGCATCTGAGCCTCCTCTTCCAATAGTTGTAATCCTATCTTCATTGTTGATACCTTGGAAACCAGTTATAATTGGTATTCCACCCTCTCTAAGATATTTAATAATTTTATTTTTATTTATTTGATAAATTCTTGAATTTTTAGGAAATCCTCTTGTTAATATTGGTATTTGCCATGCTAACCAGGATCTAGATTTTATCCCATCATGAATAAGTCTTCCTGCTATCAATGAACATGCAGCTTGTTCTCCTGAGGAGACAAGAACATCATATTCTGAGTCAGAAAAATTTTCACTTATCTCTTTAGATTTCTTAATTAACTCATTTGTCACACCTTTCATTGCAGATGAAACTACAATCACTTTATAATTTTTTTTTTGATAATTGCTTATTATTTCAGCAACCTTTTTGATTTTTTCAATTGTTCCAACTGATGTTCCGCCAAATTTTAATACCACAATTTTCATGATAGATTTTTCTCTAAAAATTAAAATATATTGATAAAATACATCTTGAATATAAAGTCAATTTACAAATGAAAACTAACACAATAAATAAAAAAGAAATAGAGAAATTTTCTAAAATTGCTGAGGAATGGTGGAATCCTGATGGTAAGTTTAAGCCTCTTCATAATTTTAACCCAATTAGAATTAAATATATAAAAGAAAATATAATTACAAATTTTAATATAAAACACTCTGATAAACCACTCAAAAACATTAATATACTAGATATAGGTTGTGGTGGAGGATTGCTATCGGAGCCAATGTGTAGACTAGGTGCCAATGTTGTAGGCATAGATGCTTCAGAAAAGAACATTAATGTTGCTAAATTCCATGCAAAAAAAAATAATCTTAAGATAAATTATAAAATAAGTTCACCAGAAAAATTAAAAACTTTAAAAAAGTTTGATGTAATCTTGAATATGGAAATAGTTGAACATGTTGAAAATGTAAATTTTTTTATTAAACAAAGTTCTAATTTATTAAAAAAAAATGGACTAATGTTTACGGCTACCTTAAATAAAACTCTTAAATCATATTTGTTCGCAATTATTGGTGCTGAATATATTTTAAAATGGTTACCTGTCGGAACTCATGATTGGGAAAAATTTGTTAAACCCAATGATCTAATAAATATTTCTAAAAAAAATAATCTAGAATTAAACAAGCTTGACGGCATGAAATTCAATATATTTAACAATAGTTGGGAAGTAAGTAATGATGTTTCTGTTAATTATATAGCAAAATTTATAAAAAACTAATTTGTGTTATCTTTAACCCAAGGTATAATTTCAGTCTCTATTCCTTCTTCCTTTAATTCTTTTAAATCCTCTTTTGAAGCTTCACCATAAATTCCTTTTAAATTTTTTTTATTTTTATAATGAATTGATCTAGCTTCATAAGCAAAATTTTCACCAACATATTTGAAATTTTTTTTTATAAATTTTTGATATTCAGAAATTGCATTTTTTATTTTATTAAATTTCTTATCTTTAATGTTTGGTCCATTATTTTTTTTTGATCTAAATATGCTTGGTGACATTAAAGTTTTTTCAACATTTAAAGACTCACAAAAATGACAATTAAGGAATTTTTTTTTTTTTAGTTTTTCAAATTCTATAGATGAAGAAAACCAACTATCAAAGTAAGCTTCACAATCTTGACATTTAAGTTTATATTTAATCATATTATTTAATTAAAGATTAACTCCTATAATCAGCATTTATTTCAATATATTTTTTGGTTAAATCCATAGTGTAAGCTGTGAAATTTTTTTTCCCTAGATTTAAATCAATGTCTATATCAATTTTATTTTCTTCTTTCATGTATACTTTTGCATCATCTTCAATATATGTTTTTGACAACTGACCTTTATCGATAATCTTGATGTGTCCTAACTTAATAGATAATTTATTAATTTCAATGTCCACGTCTGTTTTGCCAATAGCCATAATTATTCTTCCCCAGTTTGGATCATTGCCTGCTATTGCAGTTTTTACCAAAGATGAATTTGCAATTGAAAAAGCAATCTTTTTTGCATCCTCCTCTGTTCTTGACTTAAAAACATTGACTGTGATAAATTTACTAGCACCTTCCCCATCAGCGACTACTCTTTTTGCTAAGTTTAATAAAACTATATGTAAAGCCTCATCAAAACTTTTTATTTTTTTATCATTAATATTCTTTATATCTGTATTATTAACTTTACCAGTAGAGAAAATTGTTACCATGTCATTTGTACTTGTATCTCCATCACAAGTGATTGCATTAAAAGTTGTTTCAATATTTTTTTTTAGCAATTTAGCTAAAATTTCATTCGATAGATCTGCATCAGTAAAAATATAGGCTAAAGTTGTTGCCATATTAGGAAAAATCATTCCTGAGCCTTTTGCAATCCCATATATTTTAATTTTCTTATTACCGATTTCACAATGCTCCATAGCTAATTTTGGCTTTAAATCTGTAGTCATAATTCCTAAAGCTGCTTTCATCCATACATATTTATTCTGAATATAATTAATTTTCTTAATTAACTCTGGTACATTACTCTTAATTTTTTCTGTTGGATATTTTTCTCCTATTGTTCCTGTACATCCAAAAATAATTTCATCTGAAACTATTTTTTTTGGATTGGCATCATCCTCTATTTGCTTTTTTGACAATCCTATTGAAATTTCTTCAGCTATTTCTTTTAAACCCTTGTAACCATTAGGACCTGTAAATGTATTTGCATTTCTAGCATTAACTATAAGAGATTTAATTTTTTTACTTTTTATATTACGGTTCCATTTAATATTTTCCGAAACTATTTTTGATTTTGTATAAACTGAGGCATAATTTGCTCCATCCCTGAAATAAAACATCACTAAATCATCCCTGCTTTTTTCATATAAATTTGCACTAATAGTGGATATTGAAACTCCATCCAAATGGTCTAAGTCCTGAAAGTCATTCATTTTTGACTTAGAAGCTTGGGAGTTTATTAAGTTTTTAAAATTTATAGGCATATATTTAAAATATCTATTTAATGATTATATTAAAAGTTATAATTAATTATATATCAAAAAATCAAATGCTTAATCCTTTAAATTTTATATCAAAATTCATTAAATCAAGTAATCAGAAAGAACTTGATCGAATTTTCAAGATTGTCGAAAAAGTCAATCTTTTAGAGGATACTTTTACAGAAATTTCTAATGAAGAATTTCCTAAAAAAACATTAGATTTAAAAAAAAGACTTAATGAAGGAGAAAAATTAAATAACTTATTACCTGAGGCATTTGCTCTTGTAAGAGAGGCATCAAAAAGAATTAGAAATGAAAGACATTATGATGTGCAAATAATAGGTGGGGTTGTTCTTCATGAAGGAAAAATAGCAGAAATGAAAACTGGAGAGGGAAAAACTCTTACAATTTGTCTCGCAGCTTATCTAAATGCACTAAACCAAAGAGGTGTTCATATTGTTACTGTCAATGATTATTTAGCAAAAAGAGATGCTCAAGAAATGGGGGAAATTTATAAACTACTGGGATTAACTTCTGGTTTTATAAATAACTATCAAGATGATCTCGAAAGAAAAAAAAATTATAATTATGATATCACATACGCAACAAATAGTGAATTAGGATTCGATTATCTGAGAGATAATATGAAATTTTCTAGAGAACAAATGGTACAGAGAGGTCACGCTTTTACAATCGTAGATGAAATAGACTCTTGTTTGATAGATGAAGCCAGAACGCCATTAGTAATTTCTGGAGCAGAAGAAAGTAAACAAGATCAATATGTAGCAATTGATAAACTAATTAAAAAATTAAAACCAGAACACTATGAAATAGATGAAAAAGATAAAAATATTTTACTTACAAATTCAGGCATAAATACTGTGGAGGAAATATTTTTGAATGCTGGAATTTTGAAAAATAAAAATTTTTACGATCCAGAAAATTTAAGTTTAGTACACCATGTCAATCAATCATTACGCGCAAATCATTTATTTGAGAAAGGAAGAGACTATATAGTTAAAGATGGAATATTAAAAATTATTGATGAACTTACAGGAAGAATATTGGAAGGAAGAAGATTTGGAGACGGATTACATCAAGCTTTAGAAGCAAAAGAAAGAATTGATGTTCAAGCAGAAAATCAAACTCTCGCTTCTATCACTTATCAAAATTACTTTAAACTTTATGATAAAATTTCAGGATGCACAGGTACAGCTGCGACAGAATCTGAGGAATTCTATGAAATATATAAATTAGTTGTTGTAATCATTCCAACTAATAAAAAAATGATAAGAAAGGATTGGAATGATCAAATTTTTAGAACTGAAGAAGAGAAAAATAAAGCAATTGTAAAAAAAATTCTTGAATGTAACAAAATAGGTCAACCAATTTTGATTTTTACATCCAGTATCAATAAGTCGGAAATCTATTCAAAATTACTTAAAAAAGAAAATATAAAACATGTTGTTTTAAATGCGAAGAATCACGAAAATGAAGCTGAAATAATTGCGAATGCAGGAAAAATAGGTTCAGTGATAATCACTACAAGTATTTCAGGAAGAGGAGTTGATATTCAATTAGGTGGGAAAAAAGGTAGCCAGCCAAGTGATGAACTTTCAATTAACAAAAGTAAAATAAAATCAATTGGAGGATTATTTGTTATCGGCACTGAAAGGATGGAGTCTCGTAGAGTTGATAATCAAGCTAGAGGACGATCGGGTCGTCAAGGTGATGAAGGAAGCTCAATTTTTTACGTTAGTTTAGAAGATGATTTGATGCGGATTTTTGGTTCAGACTCTATGAATAATATTCTTCAGAAGCTTGGATTAAAAGATGGAGAAAGTATTGATCATCCCTGGATTAACAAAGCACTAGAAAGAGCCCAACAAAAAGTCGAAGCTAGAAACTTTGATATAAGAAAAAACTTATTAAAATTTGATGATGTTTTAAATGATCAAAGACAAGTGATATTTTCACAAAGAAACAGTGTAATGAACAGTGAAAAAATCTTTGATTATTCTGACAAATTTTTATCAGAACTAATTGATGATTTGATGAAATTGAGAACTCAAAATTTATCAAAAGAAAAAAATAGTGAATTTGACAATCGATTAAAAACTTTACTAGGAAAAAATATCATTAATGAGGAATACAAAGACTTAACTAATTCAAAAGATCAAGTTTTTAAGGAAAAAATTATTTCAAAATTTGTAGATTCAAGAAATGAAAGAATAAAAATTTTAGACGAACAGAAATCAAAAGAAATCGAAAAAAGAATTTTTCTTCAATGTATCGATTTAAGTTGGAAGTCGCACATTCAATATCTTGAACAATTAAGGCAAGTAATAGGTCTTAGATCATATGGTCAAAGAGATCCATTAATTGAATACAAAAAAGAAGCTTTTCATTTATTTGAAAATTTATTAGATAAATTAAAATTAGATTTTGTAACTATATTATTAAATTTGAAGATTATTGAGAAACCAATAGATGAAATTAAAAATACAAAAATAGATCCTAAATATGTTGGAAAAAAAATGAGAAGAAATGAACCATGTTTTTGTGGATCAGGTAAAAAATATAAGCACTGTTGCGGAGCGCTATAAAAAGAATATCAAATAACCCATTAAGATTATAACAAAAGATAAAATTCCTAAATTAATTTTTGATTTAAAAATTTTATCAATTAATCTGTTAATTTTATTTTCTCTCATGCTTAATGTATTCAAATCTTCTGAGTGACTAATAAAACCTTTAGTTCGCCCAATAGTCAAAAATTTATTTTTTCTATGATTTAAAACATCCTCTCCACTCATATTTAAGAATTCATTTAAGTTATCTTCTATAGATTTTCTAACATTGTTTAAAATAAGATCTCTATCTCTATGTGCACCACCAATCGGTTCTGAAATAATTTCATCAATAACTTTTAATTCTAATAAATCTTTAGATGACAATTTCATTGCTTTCGCAGCATCTAGCATTTTTTTTGGATCTCTCCATAAAATTGTAGCACATCCTTCTGGAGATATTACTGAGTAAATTGCATTCTCTAACATTATAACTTTATTTGAGGATGCTAATGCTATCGCACCTCCTGAACCACCCTCGCCAATAATAAAAGAAAATGTTGGAACACTTAATGACATGCAGCATTCTATTGATTTTGCAATTGCCTCCGCTTGTCCTCTTTCTTCTGCACCAACGCCTGGATATGCACCAGGTGTATCAATAAAAGAAATTATTGGAATATTAAATTTATCTGCAAGCTTCATCAGCCTTATAGTTTTTCTGTAACCCTCTGGTCTCATCATACCAAAATTTCTTTCCATTCTGGTCTCGAGGTCATCACCTTTTTCTTGACCAATAACTAAAACAGATTTTTCATTAAATTTTGCAAATCCAGCTATAACTGATTTATCTTCTCCATAATATCTATCACCAGACAAAGCTATAAAATCTTCAAATAAATTTTCTATAAAAAATTTAGCTTTGGGCCTATCCTCGTGTCTCGCTACTAAAGTTGTTTGCCAAGGATCAAGATTAGAATAAACCTGCTTTAATTTATTATTAATTTCTTGTTGAATTTTTGTAATTTTGTTTGTGTCTACTTCAGACAGTCCATCTTTATTATACGGGTCTTTAAGCTTTTCTACCTCTTCCTCAAGATTTTTTATATCAGTTTCAAAGTTTAAATAATTTTTCATGATTATAAGTTAATAATTATCTAATTATTAAAAGGCAATAAAATGATTTAATTAATTTTTTATGAATTTTCAACTATACTTATTCTGAAAGTTCTATTTCAAATTGCAATATAAAAACTCAATAAATATAATGTTTTTGATATGTATATTGTCTCTTTATTGAGATTTTCGTTAACAAAATAAAAAAATTTGATAAAAAAATCTCATGAAAAAGCAATATACTAAAATAAACAATCTGTCAGTATCTAATGAGCTTTTGCACTTTGTAAATAATGAGCTGTTAAAAGACACAAAAATTTCACCAGAAAATTTTTGGAGTGGGTTTGACAAGGCAGTTCATGAATTAACTCCTAAAAATAAAGAACTAATAAAAATTCGAGAAGATATACAAAAAAAAATCGACACCTGGCATATTAAAAATAAAAGTAATGAAATTAATCTTCAAGAATATAAAAAATTTTTAAAAGAAATTGGTTATTTAAAAGAAGTAGGTCCAGATTTTAAAATTGAAACCAAAAATGTAGATGAAGAAATCACAAGCATTGCTGGGCCTCAATTAGTTGTGCCTATAATGAACGAAAGATATACACTTAATGCTGCTAATGCTAGATGGATGAGTTTATATGATAGTTTGTATGGAACAGATGTAATTAAATCAGAAGAAGGTGGTAGTGAAAGATATGATCCTCTTCGAGGTCAAGAAGTTATAAAATATGTAAGAGAATTTTTAGATAAACATATACCAATAGACGGTACAAGTTGGAAAAATATATCTGGTTTAAAAGTTAATAATGGAAATCTCATAATTAATAAAAATAATTCAGAATATAAATTAAAAGATATTAAAAAATTTATTGGTCATAGAGGAGAAAGTGATAAACCTTCAGGAATAATACTTAAAAATAATAAACTTCACATAGAAATAATTATAAATCCAAGAGCGTTTAGTGCAGCACATGATATTGCCGGTATAAGTGATGTAATTGTTGAGGCAGCTGTCTCAACAATATGTGATAATGAAGATAGCGTAGCTGCAGTCGATGCAGAAGATAAAGTTATTTGTTATAGAAATTGGTTAGGATTGATGAAAGGTGATCTAAAAACAACTTTCGTTAAAGGTGGTAAAAAGTTAGAACGAAAATTAAATCCGGATCGAAGTTATATTTCTAAAGATGGAAAAGGACTTAAATTACACGGAAGAAGTTTATTATTAGTTAGAAATGTTGGTCACCTTATGACAAATCCAGCAATTACTTTAAAGGATGGATCAGAAATTCCTGAAGGAATAATGGATGCCTTTATAACTTCAGCTGCATGTCTACATGATATAAAAAACAAAAAAAATTCAAGAACAGGATCTATTTATATTGTTAAACCTAAAATGCATGGCCCTGATGAAACATCATTTACAGATCTAATTTTTACAAAAGTTGAAGAGGTTCTAAAATTAGAGAAATATACTTGTAAAATTGGTATTATGGATGAGGAAAGAAGAACTTCTTCAAACTTAAAAGAATGTATTAGATCTTTGAAAAATAGAGTTTTTTTTATTAACACAGGTTTTCTTGATCGAACAGGTGATGAGATGCACACTTCTATGGAAGCTGGACCTATGATTAAAAAAGGTGATATGAAAAAATCTAAATGGATTAACGCTTATGAAAATAATAATGTAGATGTTGGTCTTAAATGTGGTTTTTCTGGCAAAGCACAAATTGGTAAAGGGATGTGGGCAATACCAGATAAAATGGCTGATATGATGGAGCAAAAAACTAATCATCTGGAAGCAGGTGCAAACTGTGCTTGGGTCCCATCACCTACTGCAGCAGCGTTACATTCATTACATTACCATGAAATAAATATTTTTGAAAAACAGAAAGAATTACAAAATAGAGAGGCAGCAAAATTAGATGACCTTTTAACTATACCAATTGCAGATCGACCAAATTGGTCTACTCAGGAAATTAATTCAGAAATCTCTAATTCTGCTCAGACACTTTTAGGTTATGTTGTTAGATGGATTGATCAAGGTGTAGGTTGTTCTAAAGTTCCAGATATAAATAATATCGGTTTAATGGAAGATAGAGCTACTTTGAGAATTTCTTCACAACATATAGCTAATTGGATTCATCATGGGGTTTGTACAAGTAAACAGGTCTTAGAAATAATGAAAAAAATGGCAAAGATTGTTGATGAACAAAATAAAAATGACAAATTATATCAAAATATGTCTCCAAATTTTGATAAATCGATTGCCTTTAAAGCTGCTTGTGATTTAATTTTCCATGGAAGAACACAGCCATCTGGATATACAGAGCCTCTTTTACATTTAAATAGACTTATTAAAAAAGATTAATCAGAATTTTTTTTAATTCCTGTTCTATTTTTAAATGCAGAATATAGTGTACCATCATCTAAACTTTCTATTTCTCCTCCAACTGGTAAGCCTTGTGCTAGCTTAGAAACTTTAACATTTGTTTTTTTAAGACTATCTTGTATATAATGAGCTGTAGTTTGGCCCTCAACTGTAGCACTCGTTGCTAATATTACTTCCTCGATATTGTCTTTTATAACTCTTTCGACTAAAGAGTTAATGAGCAGATCTTCTTTTCTTTGACCAACAGATGAAATTGTTCCACCCAAAATATGGAAATAACCTTTATAAATATTTGAACTTTCTATTGACCATTGGTCTGCGATATCCTCTACAACACAAATTTTGTTATACTCTTTTTTAGCATTACCACAGTTATGACAACCCTGAGTATTTGATTTTAATGTACCACAAAACTGACATCTAATAACATTTTTGTAAACTTGTGCTAAAGCACTTGCCATTGGTTTAACTAGTTCGTCTCTATTATTAATAAGTTTTAATACTATTCTTTTAGCCGATTTTGGACCTAAACCAGGAAGTTTAGAAATCAACTTAATCAACTCTTCTATTTCGTTAATTTTCTGCATCGAATCAAAATGGCCACTTAAAACCTGGAATACCAAGTCCACTAGTAGACTTTGAGAGTTCTTCAGATGTTTTAGTTTTTAACTCTGATTTTGCATTATTATGTGCAGCCATAATCAAATCTTCTATAATAACCTTGTCTTCTTTAATTACTTCATCTGATAGATTTATTTTTATCATTTCATTATTTCCATTAAGTGTGACCTTTACAGAATTTGAACCTGACACTCCCTCGGCTTGAATATTTTTAATTTTTTCCTGACTCTCTTTCATTTTAGTTTCTAATTCTTTAGCTTTATCTAGAATTTTTTTAAAATCAGTCATTTTTGTCTTTCTCATTTGATTGAACATCAATTAAGACTGCATCAGGAAATTTTTTTAAAAAATTTTTATGTATTAAAGAATTTTTAATATTTTTTATTAATTCTTTTTTTAAATTGACTTGTTCCTCTTTCTTAGAAGGTCTTCCTTTAGTTTTGCTAAGTGTAATTATCCATCTTTCATTTGTCCAATCATAAAGTTTTAAAGATAAATCTTTTATAAAATTTTTATCTAAATCTTCGTTAAATGAGATTTCAATTCTTTTGTTTTCAAAACTAACAAGATTGACATTTTTTTCTAATTCATATTTTAATTTTATTTCTTTTTTAAGCGAACATAATTCTAATAAATCATCGAAGGAATTGATATTATTTTCATTTACTTTAATTTCATTTTTTTCTTTTAATGTAATATCTTTTTCTTGAGCAATATTCTTAATTTGACCAATGGCTTCTGTTTTGTCTTTTATTTCAAATAAATCTTCACTTTCTTTTTTTTTTTGTAACGAAGTCTGATTGTTTGTTTTATTATTTTCATAAGACGTTTGAATATTAAATTCACTTTCTTTTTTAATATTTTTTAAATGCATTAATCGAATTAAAAACATTTCCATGGATAAATTTTGATTAGAAACAATATCAAGTTCATCAAGTGTTCTGATAGTAAATTGCCAAAATAATATTAAGGTTTCATTATCAACCATTTCAGAAATTTCTTTGATTCTTTTAAACTCCTCATCATTTAAAGAAAAATTAGTACCATCAATGCTTAATGAATTAATATTTTTAAAATAATATAAAAGCTCTAAAAAATCGTTAATAAAAATTTTAGGCTCAACTCCCTGATCGTAAATTTTTTTGTAAGTATTTAAAACCTCTGTTTCTTTTCCTTCAAAAATGAGTTGAAATAAATCAATCAATTTTGACTTATCAAAATAACCAAATATTTTTTGAGCAGAATTTAAATCTAATTCTTTCTTATCAGTAATTGTAAGAAGTGCTCTATCTAGTAAAGAAAGTGCATCTCTTACCGAACCTTCAGAAATTTTGACTATTAATTTAAGAGCATCATCTGATACCAGCCCATTTTCTTTAGTCTTAATCATTTTAATAAATTCAAATAGTTCCATAGATTTAATCCTAGACAAATCAAACCTTTGACAACGAGATACAACTGTTATTGGAATTTTTTTTATTTCTGTTGTTGCAAAAATAAATTTTAAATACTCTGGGGGTTCCTCTAATGTCTTCAATAATGCGTTGAATGCTTGCTTGCTAAGCATATGGACTTCGTCAATAATAAATATTTTATATTTAGCGCTTGTGGGCCCATATCTGGAAAATTCTATTAAATCCCTTACATCATCTACGCCTGTTTTACTTGCTGCATCCATCTCTAAAACATCTATATGATTAGAGTTTGAAATAGACTTACAATTTTCACAAAATTTATCTTTACAAATTTTATCAATACCGTTTGAACAATTTAAAGCTTTGGCAACTATTCTTGCTATAGTAGTTTTTCCAACCCCTCTAATACCTGTAAAGAGGTAAGCATTTGGAACTTTATTTAACTTAATAGAATTTTTGATAGTTTCTGCAACAACACTCTGACCTATAAGATCATCAAATGTCTGTGGTCTATATTTTAGTGCTAAAACTTTTATATTTTTATTCATTTTTTAAGGAGACTAGAACCTGAAAAACTGTCTCTACGACTGCTTCTGTTAAGATCTGGTCGGGTTCAAGCAGTTTTCACCTCTAGCCTCCTAAAAAATATTATAACAGTAATGTTTTCTTATCTACAAGAAAAGTTTACTAGTTATTTATTTCTGAATTCATCTGCTTCAAAAACACCTAGCACGTGAAAATCTTGACAATGAAGATCCAATTCCTCTAAAGATTTTTGAACTTTTGGGTCCTCAATATGGCCATCAAGATCACATAAAAAAAAATAGGTTTCAAATGAATTTTGCTCAGGATAACTTTGTAATTTTGTCAGATTAACCCCATTTATAGCAAAACCACCTAAAGACTGGTAAAGAGCAGCGGGTTTACTTTTTAATTTAAAAAGAAAAGATGTTATATATTTTTTATCTCCAAAAACTGGTTGCGAAACTTCCTTACCCATGATTAAAAATCTTGTAACATTAAGATTTTCATTCTCTATATTAGATGCAATAATTTTCAAATTATATATTTTAGCACTTAAAGAAGAAGCAATTGCAGCAGCAGTTTTAACTTTGTTTTTAGAAATTTTTTCTGCAGATCCTGCTGTATCAGCTCGTACATGTCCGATTAAATTATTTTTTTTTAAAAAATCAGAACATTGAGATAATCCTTGGGCATGTGAAAAAACATCTTTGATATCACTTAAGTTACTTTCTGGTAAACCTAACAGTTTATGTTCAATATTTTGAAAATGCTCTCCCTGAATATTTAGTCTATATTTAAAAATTAAATATTCTATTCCTATATTACCTGTTATTCTATTAGCCTCTGGAACAACTACTTTTGAATTTTTTTCAGATGAAGCTCTTAAAAAACATTCATCAAATGTCTTACAAGGTACAACTTCTGCTTTCGGCTCAATATTAAGCGCTGCTAGGTGTGAATAAGCTCCAAAAGTTCCTTGAATGTAAATTTTACTCATAGTTAGGATTTATATTCCATAATTTTTTTTATAGCTAGATAATCTTCTTCTGTATCAACACCAATCGGTGATGATTTTGCCAGTACTACATTAATTTTCATTTTATTATCCAAGGCTCTTAATTGTTCTAATCTATTCTCTTTTTCATTTTTTGTTTGAGACAAATTAACAAATTTTTCTAACGCAGTCACTCTATAAGAATAAATTCCAACATGATGATAAATATTTTTATAATTTTTTGATAAATTGTTTCTAGTGAAATTTAAAGCTAAAGAAAAATTTTTATGAGTAAGATTGTCTTGTGTAATAACTTTGACAAAATTTTTATTATCATGCATTTTATTATCTTCTATATTTGCTGCCAGTGTTCCTATTTCAGAATTATTTTTAATCATAAATTTATTTAGATTAATAATATCAGTTGTATCAATATTTGGTTCATCTCCTTGAAGATTTAATATAAAATCTATATTTTTAAATTCTAATTTTTTATAAGCTTCAAAAATCCTATCTGTACCAGTCTTATGGTCACTTCGGGTCAAAATTCCTCTTCCTCCATTTTTTTGAACATCTTCAAGTATTTCATTATTTTCTGTTGCTACAACTACTTCACCTATATTTGCTTGTTCAGCTCTCTTAAATACATGAGAGATAATAGATATATTGTTAATCTTTAAAAGTGGTTTTCCTGGCAATCTAGAAGCTCTCATTCTTGAAGGAATTAATATTAATGTTTTTGTCATTATAAACTTACTAAGTTTATGCGTCTAACCGACGCAAAATTTAAGATTAAAAAATAAGTATCTTTTTTAATTATCATGTTATATGTCCAAAATAATATTATTAAAATGGATTCGTTTGAAATAAATAAAATAATAGCTGCAATTGTACTCGTTGTAGTGATTATTGTGGGTTTAGACAAAATTTCAGATACTATATTCTACGTTAAAAAACCTGAAAAACCAGGTTATGAAGTAGAAGTAGTGACCGCTTCAACGACTAGTAAAAGCAGTGTGGCTGAAATAGTAGATATCTCAAAACTTATGGCAATGGGAGATCTTGAGCATGGTAAAAAAGTTTTTAAAAAATGTGCTGCTTGTCATAGTATCAATATGGGTGGAAATAATAAGATTGGTCCAAAACTCTGGAACGTAATGTTTAGACCTGTAGGTGCAATTTCGGATTATAAATATTCCAAAGCGCTAGCAAATTATAAAAAAGAATGGAGTTGGGAGGAAATGAATGGTTTTTTAATTAAACCATCAAAATGGATACCTAATAACAAAATGGGTTTTGCTGGTTTAAAATCTGAAAAAGATAGAGCTTCAATAATGATTTATTTAAATCAAAATAGTGACACTCCCAAAGCTTTACCTTAGTTTTCCAAAACAATATAACAAAATACTTTTCTGAACATAAATTCGATTAAGAGCTTGTTGCCAAACTTTTGATTGTTTTCCAAGAAAAACATTATCTGAAACCTCTGGCCCTCTTGGTAAACAATGTAAAAATATTGCATCTTTTTTAGCAACATTCATTAATTTTGAATTTATTGTAAAGTTTTTAAAATCTTTAATTTTTTTTTTTTTATTGACTTTATCGTTCAATGATACAACTTTATCTGAAAAAATTACATCTGCATTTAAAGCTGCTTTTTTAGCATCATTAAATATATTAATTTTTTTTTTATTTTTATAAACCCAATCTATTATTGATTTTTTAGGGCTGTAATTTTTAGGGCAACCTACATTAAGATTAAAAGAAAATTTTACAGAGGCAGCAATTAAACTATTTAGAACATTATTAGAGTCTCCTATCCAACAAATGTTTAATTTTGAAATAGGGTTTTTTTTTATCTCTTCGACAGTGAAAATATCTGACAACACTTGAGTAGGGTGTGAAGAGGGGCTCAAACCATTTATAATAGGTATTTTAAGATACTTTTTAAATTCTTCTAGTTTATCATCACTGTCGGTTCTTAACATGAATCCATTTCCATAAGTAGATAAAACTTTTGCTGTATCTGCTAAGCTTTCTCCTCCCTTTGCTAAATGAAGTTCGTCAGGCCTTAAAGTCAACGCTCCACCACCTAATTGTTTTATAGCAAGATAAAAACTTAACCTGGTTCTTAAACTTGATTTTTCAAACATTTGTATAAGCAATTTTCCCTTAAGAGGACTATCTTCATCTAAGTCAAGAGTATTTAAATTTTTTCTTTTAAGTTTTCTCTTTTTTGCATCTAAAATAATTTTTCTAAGATCAGCGGCAGAAATATCTTTTAGATTAATAAAATGTCTCATTATTTTTTATATTCTTTACAAACTTTTCTTATGATCTTTATCGCTAAATCTATTTCTTTTTTCTTTACTGTAAGAGGTGGAAGTACTCTTATAACATTTTCTGCTGCTCTTATTGTTAATAATTGATTATTTTCCAAGTTCTTAATAAATTTTGTTTGATCATGAAATAATTGCAAACCAATTAGTAACCCAACGCCTCTTATATCTTTAATAATATCAGGATAATCATTTTTAATTTTATTTAGTTCTGTATGAAAATATAAAGATATATTTTTTATATTTTTAAGAAAATTTTTTTTAAAAATTTGGTCCAAAACAGCATTGCCTACACTCATTGCTAGAGGATTGCCACCAAATGTACTACCGTGAGATCCTGGCACCATTCCAGAAGCAACTTTTTTTGTCATTAAAACTGCCCCTATGGGAAATCCCCCTCCTATTCCTTTAGCTATTGGCACTATATCAGGCTTTATTTTTGAATTTTCAAAAGCAAAAAAATTTCCTGATCTACCTATTCCACACTGAACTTCATCTAATATCAATAAAATTTTTTTTTTGTTACAAATCTTTCTTAACCCTTTTAGACACCAATCAGGAATTACTTTAATTCCTCCTTCTCCTAGCACTGTTTCAATCATTATTGCAGCAGTTTTACTATTAATTGCTTTTTTTAATCCCTTATGATCACCAAATTCAAAATGATCAAAACCATCTACTTTTGGTCCAAACCCTTCTGTCATTTTTTTTGACCCACTAGCAAAAATCGTGGCTAAAGTTCTTCCATGAAATGAATTCTTTATACAAAGAATTCTATTTTTTTTTATTTGACCAATCGAATAGAAATATCTCCTTGCAATTTTAATAGCTGCCTCTGTTGCTTCAGCACCACTATTTTGAAAAAGGACATAATCAGCAAATGTTTTCTGAGTTAATCTTTTAGCTAATCTTTCAGCTTCTGAAATAATAAAAGCATTTGAAACATGCCAAAGTTTTTTTGATTGTTTATTTACTGCTTTAACTAAATAAGGATTTGCGTGACCAAGAGAATTTACTGCAATACCTTGAACAAAATCTAAATATTTTTTACCATTTGTTGAATATAAAAAGCTACCTTTTCCATATTTAAATGAAATTTTTCTTCTATTATAATTTTTTACTAAAGAGCTCATATATTAAGATTTAATTTTATAACCTACTTTATAAAGATAATAAGCTATAAATCCCATAACAAAGCTTAAAAATGTAAGATAAATTATTCCAATTTTTATTGATCCATCAGACACACCTAAGAAACCATATCTAAAACCATCAATCATATAAAAAAAAGGATTTACATGACTAATTGTTTGGAAAAACTCTGGTAATTTTTCTATAGAATAAAAAGCTCCCGATAAAAAACTTAAAGGAGTAATAACAAAGTTTGTAATGGTAGCTTGATGGTCAAATTTTTCTGCCCAAAGACCAGTTATAAAACCTAAACTTCCTAGTATAAATGACCCTAAAAAACTGAAAATCAAAATATATAAAACTTTATTGATAGGCATTTCAACAATTAAAGAAAAAACAGCTATTGAAATAATTGCTATTAAAAAACTTCTTGTAATTGCAGCAAGTATTATTGCCATCGATACCTCTAATGCTGACAAGGGAGCATAAAGCAGATCTACGATGTTTCCTTGTATCTTAGAAATCATCAATGATGATACTGAATGACTGAAAGATTGAGTAAGTATACTCATCGCAATTAATCCCGGTGCTAAAAAACTAACAAAAGAATGTTCAAGAACATCGTCTCTATTATTGCCTAATGCTAATGATAAAACAGATAGAAATAATAAGCTCGAGACAAGTGGAGATAGTAATGTTTGTTGCCAAACTACCATAAATCTATTGCATTCTTTAAGCCACAAACTTTTAAATCCAATCCAGTTTATTAAGCCAAAGCGTCTAACACCAATTTGATATTTTTTATTCAATTCAACCATAAGTAAACATATATAAGTCCAGAAATAATTGTGTACAAAACTAAAATATCTATTGTTTTTTTTTAAATGTTATGTGATCTATATATTGTTATTATAATTAATATATACACACAATGTAGGCTATGAGCTGGAACGAAGAAAAAGTCAATAAATTAAAAGAGCTTTGGGGTAAAGGAAAAACTGCAAGTCAAATTAGTGAAATAATTGGTGATGTCAGCAGGAATGCAGTTATTGGTAAAGCCCATAGATTAAATTTGTCATCAAAGATCAAGGCTCGAAATATTTCATCTAACCAAAATTTTGATAATAGTTTAGAAATTAATGGCCCAAAACAAAGAAAAGTAAGAAGAAGTAAATTTCAATCTTTAATTATTGAAAAAGATTTTGAACCAGAAAATCCAAAGAAATTAGAAGAACTGGATGAAAATTCTTGTAAATGGCCAATAGGTCATCCTGAAGAAGAATCATTTTATTTTTGTGGCAGAACTTCTTTAAAAGATTTTTCGTATTGTAAACTTCACTTGTTGTATGCTTATCAGCCGAAAGGTAAAAAAGAAGAAACTGCTACAGAAAAGGAAGAAGAAGGTTCAAAATATATTGAAAAGAAAATTAGCTCTGCTTAATCATGCCAATATAATTATTTAAATCATTTAAGTTTATTTTTTTTTTTAGCATTAATTCCTCTAATTACTGCCTTAATAGAAATAAATGATATAAATAAAAAAATTAAAAATACCAAAGTATAAATAATATAAATTATCATGAGTAAGATTATATAAATTTATCAAAAACTTTCTATTAAGAATTCATCGAGTCATACTTTTTTGTTGAAAATTGACCACCTTCTCTCCACATATAACAATATTTTTCAACTTCTTTAATAAATTCTCTAGAACTTGGAACTCCTATATCGTAGTTAGTTTGATACTTATTAGAAGAAACATTGTCATATTTTAACAAAATAAGCTGATCCACGGTCAATAAAGGTTTTGGAAATATTTGAAAAATTTTTGCGGTAATATTTGCAAAGAAAAAAGGAACAGGAATTAATAATCTATTTTTATTGATTAATTTTAATAATCTTTTTAAGATTTCTTTAAAAGAAATAACTTCAGGTCCTATGCACTCAATTATTTTTGAGTGAATCTTATTTGCTATTATATGATATATTATATCTCTTAAATCAGAACAGTGAATAGGAGTAAATTTTGTATCACCATTATAATAAAGTGGAAAAAATGGAAGTCTGCTCAATAGTGTCATAAAATTTGTAGTAAAATTATCATCCACAGAGTAAACTATTGAAGGCCTTAAGATTGTAGCTAAAGGAAAATTTTTTTTAATATTTATTTCTCCTTCTAGTTTGCTTTTTGCATACTCTGAGGATATAGCTTCATTTATACCTAGCGCAGATAAATGAATAAACTGTTGTACTTTATATTCCTTACAAAGTTTGGCTAATATAGAAGGAAAGATAGAATGAATGTTTTTAAAAGTATTACTTTTTCCACTCTCATATAATATGCCAATTAAATTTATGCAAATATCAGTTTTTTCAAAAAGTCTTCTAATCTTTTTTTCATCAAAGATATTTGCTTCTACAATTTCTACATAACCAGCATTTGCTTGTGTTTTTATGATATATCCTTTCTGATGAGAATTTCTAGTGACTACCGTAACTTTATAATTATTTTTAGTAAGCTTTCTAATTAAATTACGACCTATTTGACCACTACCACCAAAAATTAGACAATTTTTTGCTTTCATATATATATAATTAAAAATGAATATTGAAATTAAACTTCATAAAAACGATCTACCAGAAGATTTAGATTTAGGCAACGTTATAGCAGTTGATGGAGAGTTTATGGGGCTTAATGTAAAGCGTGATCCTTTATGTCTAATTCAATTATCAAGCGGAAATTCGGATGCTCACATTATTCAATTAGATAGATCCAATTATAAAACTCCAAATTTAAATAAAATTCTTTCTGATCCCTCTATAACGAAAATATTTCATTATGGCAGAGCCGATATGGCTCACATAAAACACTATCTAAAGACTGAAACTAATAATATATTAGATACTAAAATTGCATCAAAATTAGCGAGATCTTATTCTGATAATCACTCTTTAAAAACTTTAATTAAGGAATTCATTAACCTAGATATTAGTAAACAATTTCAAAATTCTGATTTTGGAGGTGAATTAACACCTGCACAACTAAAATATTGTGCTAATGATGTGATTTATTTACATAAAATTCATGAGGAATTAAACAAAATTCTTGTAAGAGAAAAAAGAGTTGATTTATACAATGATTGTTTAAAATTTCTGAAAACCAGAGTTGATCTTGATTTAGCATTATTTAAAGATGATATTTGGGCACATTAAATGAAAAATAAGAATTATAAAGATATTGCAAAAAGTGTAATAGAGCTAGAGATAAAAGCATTAAAAAATTTAAAAAAATCTATTAACAATTCATTTGATCAAGCTGTTGACGCTATTACTAAATGTCAATCAAAAGTAATTTTATGTGGTGTAGGTAAAAGTGGACTAATAGCTGCAAAAATTTCAGCAACATTATCATCGGTCGGAACTCCCTCATTTTGTTTATCTGCTAATGATTGTTCTCATGGAGACCTTGGTAGTATTACCAAAAAAGATATATTAATTTTAATTAGTTACTCAGGAAATTCTGAAGAATTGAAAAACATTATTAAATACGCGAATAGAAATAAAATCGTATTAATTGGAATAGTATCCAAAAAAAACTCTATATTATTTAAAGCTTCTGATATCAAATTATATATTCCAGAGGTGCAGGAGGCCGGGCTAGGAATTGTGCCGACCTCGAGCACTATAAATCAATTAAGTATAGGTGATGCACTCGCTGTTGCAACAATCAATAAAAAAAAAGTTAGCAAAAAAGACTTTAAAAAGTTCCATCCATCTGGGAGTCTTGGTGCAAAACTTAAAACAGTTGAGGATTTAATGTTAACTAAAAATAAAATCCCTTTTATTAAAGAAAATGCTAATATGAAGGAGGCTTTAAAAGTTATTACTCAAAAAAATTTAGGAACTTTAATTGTTAAAAATAATAAAGGAAATACTACTGGAATTATTACAGATGGAACAATAAGACGTGCTAGTGAAAAAAATAAAAACCTACAAAAATTGATAGTAAAAAAAATTATGACCAAAAATCCTATTAGTGTAGATCAGGATATTTTGTGTGAAAAAGCTTTAGAGATAATGAATACTAACAAAATTACATCCCTTTGTGTTCATAAAAAAAATAATAAATTACGGACTATTGGGATAGTACATGTTCACACGATCCTTGATGCAAAAATTCAATAAATGAATAAAAAAATAATTATTCAAATAATATTATTCTTAATTATATTAATTATAGTGATCCTGTTTTTTTTTAAATATTTCTCAAAAAACAATCAAAAAAGCTCTAATACTAATGAAACTAATATTACATCAGTTTCAAAAGAAAATTTTGCAAATATAATTGAAAATATTGAATACACTTCAAATGATGAAGTTGGAAATCGGTATAATATAAAAGCAGAATATGGAGAAATTCTAAATGAAAATAAAAATCTAATATCAATGAAAAATGTAACTGCCAAGATTATTTTTAATTATAATGAGCAAATTAAAATTACCTCAAAAAAAGCTATTTATAATACTATTAATTATGACACTAACTTTGAAGATGATGTACTAATAAAATATGCTGACCATAGTATCGATTCTAACAATGTTGACCTTCTATTTAAAGATAACAAGGTAAAAATATATAATGAAATAAATTATAATAATTTAAATACTAATTTATTGGCAGATAACGCTGAAATTAATTTAATAACAAAAAATTTGAAAATTTATATGAATAACAAAAAAAAAATTAATATAGAATATAAAGAAAATGTCAGCAATTAAATCATTCAGAATTAAAAAATTTAAAAAAAATATTCAAGTAGCATCTTTTAAAAATATTTCATTATCTTATGGAGAAAGAAAAATTTTAAATAACATAAATTTTGACCTTTATCCTGGTGAAATTTTAGGACTGTTAGGACCAAATGGCGTTGGTAAAACTACTTTATTCTATCTTTTACTTGGATTGATAAAACCAAATTCAGGTCAAATATTCATTGGATCAAAAAATATTAACGACTATCCTATTTATCTAAGAACTAGAAAATTTAAAATAGGTTACGTCCCTCAATATGGTGGCTATTTTCACGATTTAACTTTAATAGAAAACTTTAAAGCTATAGCTGAAATTGTAATAGAAGAAAAGAGAGCTAGAAATTCTAAAATAGAAGAGTTAATAATAAAATTTGAATTAGATGATGTAAGGGAAATTAAGGCTAAATTTTTGTCTGGAGGGCAAAGGCGTAAACTGGTAATCTGTTTAGCATTACTTGGAAATCCAAAAATTTTAATCTGTGATGAAATATTTGCAGCTTTAGATGTGTTATCAATTCAAATGTTAAAAAAAATTTTAATTAATCTCCAAAAAGAACAACCAGATATATCTATTATCATCTGTGAACATCAAGCTAGAGAATTATTGTCTATGGTTGATAGGGCCATGATACTTTCAAAAGGAAGGATTATAGCCAAAGGAACTCCAACAGAATTGGCTAATAACCAAAATGCAAGGGCTGAATATTTTGGTGATAGTTTCAAATTTAATTAATATGTCAAAATTATTAATAATCAAAAAAAAAATTTCAGATTTTGATAAAAAAATATATGTAAGTGGAGATAAAAGTTTGAGTATTAGGTGGGTGCTTCTTGCAAGCCAAGCAACTGGAAAGTCGAAATGTTATAATCTGCTGATGTCTGAAGATGTTCTGTCAGCTTTAGATAGTATTAAAAAATTAGGAATAAAGGTAAAAAAAAATAAAAACTATTGTGAAATTCATGGTAAAGGAATCAATGGCTTTAAGTATAAAAAAAATCTAGTCCTAAATGCGGGTAATTCTGGTACACTTGGAAGATTAATTTTAGGCTTATTAATTAAATCAAAACAAAGAATTAAATTAATTGGAGATAAAAGTTTATCTAAAAGAGATTTTTCAAGAGTAACTATACCTTTAGAAAAATTTGGAGCTAAATTTTTTTATAAAAAAAAAAATAAATTACCACTTAAAATTTTGGGTTCACAATCTATTAAGGGTATAAAATATTTGGAAAATAAAGGTTCGGCCCAATGTAAAAGTACTGTTATGTTGGCAGCTCTTAATGCATCAGGTATAACAACAATTAAAGCAAAAAAATCTAGGGACCACACTGAGTTATTTTTAAAATATTTAAATGTACCTATTAAAATAAAAAAAACTAAAAAATATGATTTAATCAATATTAAACAACCAAAAAAAATTAAAGCATTTAATTATCAAATTCCTGGAGATATAAGTTCGAGCGCATTTTTTATCGTTCTTGCAACTCTTACAAATAACTCGAGACTTTTGATTAAGAATGTAAATATTAATGATTCAAGAATAGGTGTAATAATTATTTTAAAAAAAATGGGTGCAAAAATAACACTAAAGAATAAAAGATATTATAAAGGTGAAAAAATTTCCGATATTTTAATAAAAAGTACAAAAAAACTTAAAGCTATAAATTGTAGCTCTGAATTAAATAGCAGTGCAATAGATGAATTTTTAATTATTTTTTTAGCTGCTGCTAGAGCAAAAGGAATTTCTTATTTCAAAGATATTGCTGAACTAAATCAAAAGGAAAGCCCAAGATTGAATTTAGGTTCAAAGATTTTAAATATGATGGGTATAAAAACAAAACTTACAAAAGATTCTATTAAAATCTATGGTCAACCAAATTTAGAAATTACAAAAACAATTACGATTAAAGATTATTTGAAAGACCACAGAATTTTTATGATGAGTACAATCGCTGCTTTAACATGCGGCGGACAATGGAAAATTCATAATAAAGATTCTATAAATACTTCATTCCCTTTATTTTTAAAAATAATTAAGGAATTAAATAGATAATTTTTATGAAATTGAAAAAAAGAATTAAAGTTGCAATAGACTCTCCTGCTGCGGCTGGAGCTGGCACTCAAGCAAAACTAATTTCAAAATACTTTAATCTATTTTATTTGGATACAGGTAAAATATATAGATTGATAGCATACATTAAAATTAATCAGCCTAAAAAATATAATTATACACATATAAATAAAGTTATGAAAAATTTAAATATGAAAGATTTGCAATCAAAAAAATTGTTATCTAACGAAGTAGGAACGATGGCATCTATTATATCAAAAGATAAAAAAATTAGAAAACTTGTTCATTCATTTCAAATAAAATATGCTTACTATCCACCTAAAAAATATAATGGCTCTTGTCTAGATGGGAGGGATATAACTTACAAGATAATTCCTGATGCAGATTTTAAATTTTTTATAACTGCAAACACAAAAGTAAGAGCCCTTAGAAGGTATAGAGAATTAAAAGGTTTAAATAAAAAAATAACATTCAATGATGTCCTAAAAAGTATTAAAAAACGTGATAAAAATGACTATAATAGAAAAATATCTCCTCTCAAAAGAACTAAAGATTCAATCTTGATTAATACAACAAATTTCTCTAAAAGAGCTTGTTTTTTAAAAATTAAAAATATTATGTATAGGAAATTAAAAGCTTAATGGAAATTTATAAAGATCTATCTAACCCAGCCTCAAAAGAATTCGAAAAATTACTAAATACACAATTTACAAAAACAGCAAGTATTGAAGAGGGAAAAATCATATCAGGAACAGTTAATAAAGTTACCAATAATTTTGTTTTTTTAGAAGTCCCAGGACTTAAGTCAGAACCTATTTTAGATATAAATGAATTAAAAAGTATGGGCATGCTTGATAAAGCAAAAGTAGGAGAAAAAATTTCTGTTCTTCTAGAAAGACTAGAAGATAAAAAAGGTGAAGTGCTTGTATCAGCATCTAAGGCACAAAAAATTCAAGGTTGGGATAAACTAGTAGAGGCTTATGAAAAAAACGAACCTATAATGGGTAAAATCACAGGTAGAGTGAAAGGCGGATGTATAGTTGAACATTTAGATACTGGATCATTAATGTTTTTACCAGGTTCACAAATTTCTGATAAACCGTTGAAAGACATAAGTCATTTAATGAATGAACCACAAAAATTTGCTTTGATTAAATTAGATAAAGTAAGAGGAAATGCTTGTGTATCTAGAAAAGAAATAATTTCATCTTTCAAAAAAGAAGATAAAATAAAGATCATAGATAAATTCAAAGTTGGAGATGTAATCAAAGGAGCTGAAGTAAAAGGTTATAGTTCATTTGGGTGCTTCTTTAGCGTTAATGGTGAGCTTGATGTTTTGGTTCACCTTCAAGAAATTTCTTATTCAAGAGTAAATCATCCAGATGAAGTATTCACTATTGGTGAAAAACACGACCTATTAGTAATTTCTGTAGATAAAGAAAAACTTCAAGTTGGTTGCTCTGTTAAACAACTTTCTCCAGATCCATTTGAAAACATTTCAAATTATGAGTTAAATAAAGTTTACAAAGTTAAAGTAGTAAAATTAATGGACTTTGGCGCTTTCTGTGAACTCGAAAAAGGATTGTCTACTTTATTACACTCAAGTGAATTAAGTTGGACTAAAAAAAATATTTCTGCAAAAAAAATGTTTAAGGTAGGAGATGAGATCGATTGTGTTATTACTGAAATTGATAAAGAAAAAAGAAGAGTTGCAATATCTCATCGTTTAACAACTGAAAACCCTTTTGAAGTATTTGAAAAAAAACATCCTATTGGTTCTGAAGTTGAAGGTGAGGTTGCAAGTAAAAATGAATACTCAATTTTCTTAAAAATAAAAGAGCTTGATATTGACGCATTTTTACACTGCAATGATCTTACTTACCAAACAAATGGAGAGGAAGAATTAGCAAAATATAAAATCGGTGATAAATTAAAAGTTAAAGTTGTAGAAATAAGAACGGCTGAACAAAAAATTAGAGTAAGCTTACGTGAAACTCAGCCAGATCCCTTTGATTGGTTTAAAGATAAAAAAGTTAAACAAGCCATTACAGTCAAAATTATTTCAACTGACAACAAAGGTTTAGTTGTAAGACCTGAAGGTTGTGAAATGGACTTTATAATCAAAAAATCTGCAATAGCTATTAATTCAGCTGATGCAAGACCAACAAGATTTACTGGTGGGGAAAGAATAGATTGCGCAATCCAAGAATTAGATCTAGAAAAAAGAAAAGCCTCATTGAGTATTAAATTACTTGAAGAAATCGAGAGAAAAGTAGCTCTAGATACTTACGGTTCAGAATCTAGTGGTAAAAATTTACCTTTTTCTTCATTGTCTGATGATTTGAAAAAAAAGAAAAAAAAAGAAGAATAAAAATTGGCTATTGTAAAATCAAAGCTTTTAGAAAATCTCAAAAAATCATACCCAAATTTCCTTAGAAAAGATCTCGAAAAGTTTTTATCAATTGTCTTATATGAGGTAAAACATGCTCTCAAAAGAGGAGACCGTGTAGAATTAAGAGGTTTTGGTATGTTTTCTACAAATAAACAAAAAGCTAGGATTTCTAGAAATCCAAAAACTGGTGAAAAAGTAAATACTCCAGAAAAAAAATCAATTCACTTTAAAATGTCAAAAGAAATGTTTAAAAAACTTAATAATGAAAAAGAATAAGGTATTTATTGCTTGTGACAGCACTAATATTAAAAAAATAAAAGAAATTATTAACAAAACAAAAATTTCAAAAATAAAGATTGGCTATAAATTTGGATTAGAGTTTCTAAATTCAAAAAAAGGAAGACATTTTGTATCTAAACTTAAAAGTAAAATTACTTTTGGAGATTACAAATTTGCTGATATACCCAATACGTGCTCGTCTGCAGTTAAAGCAGTAAAGGATTTAAAATTTAATTATTTAACTATTCATATAAGTTCAGGACTGGAAGCCTTAAAAGCTGCAAAAAAAGTTTCGGGAAAAACTAAACTAATAGGAGTAACCGTGCTAACATCACTTGACGATAAATCTTTAAGAGAAATTGGCTTTGACAAAAAAGTAAAAAAATTAGTAGTTCAACAAGTCAAGTTAGCAAATAAAGCAAAGTTAGATGGTATTGTGTGTAGTGCACAAGAAGCAAGTGTGATTAGAAAATTATTTAAAAAAGAAATAATAACTCCTGGAATTAGATTTAGCTCCAAAGCCAATGATCAAAAAAGAATTTTAACCCCTAAACAAGCATTTGATAATGGAAGTGACTGGGTAGTAATTGGGCGACCAATCACAAGAGGAAATATTAAAAAGAATATTCAAAAATTAATTGATCATTTGAATCAATGATTAAAGGAAGTAAAATCTGTGGAGTCTCTGATCTCAAAACACTAAGCTACATAATCAATCATTCGTATCCTCCCCAATTTGTAGGTTTTATTTGTAATTATAAAAAAAGCCATAGATTTGTTGAGATAGATAAATTAAAAAAATTAACTGAAACTAATAAAAAAAAAAGTAAATTTGTTGCAGTTTTAGTTAAACCAGATGAAAAAATATTAGAAAAAATTAAGAATTTAAATTTTGATTATTATCAAATTTATAATTGCACACCTTCTGAAATTAAAAATATGAAAAAAAAATATAAAAAAAAGATGATAGTTGCATTCAATATTAAAAATTTTACAGACGTTGAAAAATATAAACTTTATAAAGATGTTGCTGATATTTATTTATTTGATAGCAAAGGTTATGAAAAAAGTATGTCATTTAACCATTCGTTAATTGAAAACATTGAATTTGATAAAGAAGTGATGGTAGCAGGTGATATTGGTGTTAATGATGATCTTGAAAAATTAAATAAAATAGCAGATATTATTGATATATCTGGAGGATTAGAAACTTCAGGAATAAAAGATATTTCCAAAATAGAAATTTTTTTAAACAAAATAAAAAATATAAAAAATGAAGCTTAAAAAAAAGACACCTTTAATTGACCAGCATGATAAATATGGATTTTGGGGTGGAAAATTTGGTGGAAGTTTTATTCCGGAAACTTTAAAAAAACCAGTTGAAGACTTGACCAAAGAATTTCAAAAACTCAGAAAAGATAAAAAATTTATTAAAAAAAGAGATTTTTATTTTAAAAATTATATTGGTTCACCTACTTCATTTATAAAATTAGAGAATTTATCCAATCATTTAGGTGGAGCCCAAATTTGGGCTAAAGTAGTTTCTGAAGCTAATGGGGGTGCACACAAAATTTATAATGCAACTGTTCATGCTCTAATATGTAAATCTATGGGAAAAAAGTATATTGTTGGAGATACTGGGGCGGGGTACGCAGGTAAAATGCTTAGTATGGCTGCTAAAAAATTTGGGTTGAAATGTAAAATTTTTATGGGTGCAAAAGATATTAAAAGGCAAAAACCTAACTGTGATGCAATGAAAAAAAATGGGGCTGAAATTGTTCCAGTTTATTCAGGTAGTCAAACACTAGTCGATGCAGTAAGTGAATGTATGAGATATTGGGTCTCCAATTGTGATAACACACATATGGCAGTTGGAAGCACGGTTGGACCAAATATATTCGTAAAAATTTGTGGGTGGAGTACTGCACAAATTTCAAGAGAATTAAAAGTTCAATTAAAAAAAGAGTTTAAAAAGATTCCAAAAAAAATAAAACTCATTAATTGTGTTGGTGGGGGAAGTTCAGCTTATGGTTTTTGGAGTGAGTTTATAGATTATGATAAAAAACAAATTGAGCTAATTGGTGTTGAAGCTGGAGGGCCAAAAAAATCAAAATTACATGCTGCACCATTAAGTAGAAATGCCAAAATTGGAATTTTACACGGATCAGCTTCTTATGTTTGTCAAGATAATGAGGGTCAAATTAAAGAAACTGAATCTATAAGTGCTGGATTAGATTATCCAGGTGTCAGTCCAATTCATTGCTTTTTAAAAGATACAAAAAGAGCGAAATATACTTATGCAAATGATGAAGATGCCTTACGAGCCTATAAAATGGTAACTAAATTTGAGAAACTAAACCCAAGTTTAGAACCAAGTCATGCTTTTGCTGAAGCTATAAAAATTGCTCCAAGACTAAATAAAGATACTGTCATAGTGGTTAATTCATGTGGAGATGCAAAAAAAGATCGAGATATTTTAAAAAAGAAACTGGGAAAGTATTAATGAATTATTCTTTAATTAATCAATCATTTAAAAATGCTCGAAAAGAAAATAGACCTGCACTTCTTACTTATACTGTTGCAGGTGATAATACAAAAAAAACATCGTTAAGAATTTTAAAATCAATCTCAAAATATGCCGATATTTGTGAATTAGGATTTCCTCACAATACTCCTATAGCGGATGGAGGTCAAATTCAAACAAGCTCTTACCGTGCAATTAAAAATGGGATTAAAATAAATGATATCTTTTCAATAGTTAATAATTTTAAAAAAAGTAAAAAAAATAAGCCAATTATTTTAATGGGTTATTACAACATGATTTATCAATATGGTGAAAGTAAATTTCTTAAAAAATGTAATAAAGTAAAAGTTGATGGAATAATTGTTGTAGATTTACCTTATCCAGAAAATAAAGTTTTTGCATTAAAATGTAAAAAAAATAAAGTTAATTTTATACAGCTTATTTCTCCTACCACTTCAAAAAAAAGATTAAAACAGATTATAAAAGACTCTCATGAAATGATATATTACATAAGCATGTTATCTACAACTGGTGGAAAATTGAAAGTTTCTCCTAAAAAAATAATTCAAGAATATAAAAAAATTAAAGATCAAAATAAATATAAAAATGTCGTAATTGGGTTTGGGATTACCGAAAAAACAATATCTTCTTTAAAAATAGCAGATGGATTAGTAGTAGGAAGCGCATTATGTAAGGAAATTTCTATATCTCTTAAAAAAAAACAAAATCCTGTCACAAATGTAACTAATGTTGTAAAAAGGTTAAAAAATAAAATTTTATGAACTGGATAAAAAAGACATTACGTTTTGGTGAAAAAATAAAAAGAATTATAAGAAAACGAGCAAGTAAAGAAGAAATTGCAAATAGTGATTGGACTTCATGCTGTAAAGGACCAATATTAAAAAAAGATTTAGAAGAAAATTTATGGGTTTGTCCTTCTTGTAACAAACATCACAGAATAAGTCCGCGACAGAGATTTGATATTGTTTTTGGTAAAAATAATTATGAAATTTTAAAAACTCCTATTCCTCAAGATGATCCCTTGAATTGGAGTGATGCAAAACCTTATAAAGATAGATTAAAATCTGCTAGAAAAAAAACTGGTATGGATTGTGGAATGATGGTCGTTAATGCATATTTGAAAAATATAAAAATTACAGCTATTGCATCAGATTTTGATTTTGTAGGCGGTTCAATTGGGGCGGCCGAGGGCGAAGCTTTCTTATATGGAATTCAAAGAGCGATCGAAAATAAACAACCTTTTATAATCTTTACATCTGGTGGTGGAATGAGAATGATGGAGTCTTTAATTTCACTATCTCAAATGACAAGAACCACCTTAGCAATTAATGAACTTAAAAAAAATAATTTACCATATATAGTTTGTTTGACAGATCCTACTGCGGGAGGAATCACTGCATCTTATGCAATGTTAGGCGATATACACCTCGCTGAACCAGGTGCATTAATTGCGTTTGCTGGTGCAAGGGTAATTCAGGGTACTGTAAGGGAAGAATTACCTGAAGGTTTTCAAAAAAGTGAATACGTTGAAAAAACAGGTTTTGTAGATTTAATTGTAGAAAGAAAAGATCTAAATGAAAAAATTTCAACTCTATTATCTATATTGTTAAAACAAAATTCTACTATAAATTCAAATCTAAATGAAACTTCAGAAGATAGTAGAGCGATTGCAAAAACTGCATCCTAAAGAAATTGATCTTAGTTTAGATAGGACAAAAAATCTTTGTCAAAAACTTGGAAACCCCCAAGATCAGATTGACTGTATTTCAATTGTAGGAACTAATGGAAAATATTCAACTATTCAAGCTCTACATGCAATCTTAAAAGAAGCTAAATATAAATGCAATATTTATACAAGTCCTCATATACAAAAAATTAATGAAAGATTTATTTTTAATAACGAAGCTCTTACTGATGCTAAATTAGCAAATCTTTTATGTGAAGTAGAAGAAGCCAATAATGGAGAACAAATCACTTTTTTTGAAATTCTTACTGTCGCTTTTTTTCATTATGCAAAAAAATTTCCGAAAAACCTTAATTTAGTCGAATCTGGTCTTTTTCACAGGTTTGATGCTACAAATGTTTTAAAAAAAAATTTAGTTAGTATTATTACTTCAATAGGTGAAGATCATCTAGATTGGTTACCTAAGGAGGAACAAACTATTGAAAAAATAGTATTTGAAAAAACATCAGCCTTATTAAATTCAAAAATTATTGTTGCTAAACAAAGTTCAAATGAAATTATGAATATTATCAAGAATAGTATTAAAAAAAATAAATCAAAAAAAATAATTTTTAATGAAGATTATAGTTTCACTTTTAAAGAAAATGATTTCTTTTATTTTGAAGATAAATTTGGTGGAATAAAGCTTCCAAAACCAAATCTGCTTGGAACATTTCAATTAGAGAATGTTTCAACTGCAATTACAGTCTCAAGACAATTAATTGATTATAAAATAACAAATGAAAATATAAAAAAAGGAATTACAAAAATTTATAGTATAGCCCGTCTGCAAGAGATAAAGTCTGGAAAACTAAAAAATTTGGTAAAAAATAACCAGTTGTTTGTAGATGGCTCTCATAATCCTTTAGGGGCGAAAGTATTAAATCAATATCTTAAAAGTTTAAATTGTGAAAAACATATTATTTTAGGAATGATGAAAAATAAAAATCATAATGAATATATAAATTGTTTTGAGGATATAAAAACTTTAACAACTATTGATATTCCTAATCAACCTAATGCTATCTCTGGAAATGATTTAAAAATGAAAATAAAAAATTCAACTAAAATTAAAAATAAAAAATCTATAAAGGATGCTATTTCCTCACTTAATCTTGAAAAAAATGATATAATCTTAATTACAGGATCTTTATATCTTGCTGGTGAAGTCTTAAAAATAAACTAATTTAAATATTTTCCTTTATCCAAGATATAATATCTGACTTGGGTGTTGCGCCAACTTTGGTTGATTTTAATTCACCATCTTTAAATAATAACATTGTTGGAATACCTCTAACTCCATACTTTGTTGGAGTGTTTGGTTCATTATCAATATTGTGTTTTGCTATGATAACTTCGCTTGCCATTTCATTAGAAATTTCCTCTAAAGCTGGACCAATTTGTTTACATGGACCACACCACTCTGCCCAAAAATCAACTACAATAGGTTTTGAAGATTTTAAAACTTCACTTTCAAAATTTTCATCTGTTATATTTAATGTTGCCATAGAACTTTTATATAATTTTAATTCTGTATTTCAACTCTAAAAAAAAAAAAAATTAAATTATCCACATTAGGAATTTTCATATTTTTTTTGTATTGACATTACATGAGAATTAAGCTCTTCCAAAAAATTTAATTTTTCTTGATCGTTCTCGTCTGAATATTTGTCTCTAAGCTTATCAATTTCGTTGTAACAAGCAGAAACAGTCCACCATTTTTCAAAATTTTCACTTAAAATTCTTTTAGAAATAGATCTTCTTATAGATTTAAATATATCAGCTGGTAATACCTCTGGTGCTTCTTGATAAATTATCTTTTTACCAAAACCTATAAGTCTTTCATCGTCAAATTTATCTAATAATTTCAATTTATCTTTCCAGGAAGCAGAATGCCACGCAGGAAAGAGTGCTGTATCTTTATTTGATGTGAATTTTTTATAAATACTCTCTTCTGCATAAATATCTTCCTGAGATTTTGATTGTTCTTTTTCCTCAGCTATTTCTCTAAGAGCTGTTAATACATTTTTTGAGAATCTTTCATTATCTTTAACTAATTTTGCTCTTCTTTTAATCAAACTTGGATCCATTGCATTGTAAGGCTCAACTTTCATT
>CEUZ01053292.1_pt1 | contig 37787 bp, 32 predicted proteins | sample 361511 | NCBI WGS metagenome assembly CEUZ01 (sample SAMEA2622822, study PRJEB7988) | marine metagenome | biome: marine biome (ENVO:00000447); feature: surface water layer (ENVO:00002042); material: "saline water (ENVO:00002010), including plankton (ENVO:xxxxxxxx)" | depth 5 m | reverse complement strand
TGGACTCAATCTCGAATAGGTGGTATTGGATTACCTCAAATACAAGAGGAAAGTTTAAATAGACATAATAGAGCATATGGTAATTCCAATAATCAAATTCAATCTCTCGACTTAGGTGGATATTATCAGTGGCGGCGTGGAGGTGAACACCATGATTGGAATCCTAGTACAATTGAAGATCTCCAGTTTGCTACAAATGCTAATTCATATGATGACTATAAAAAATTTGCATCAAAAATTGATAAACAAAATAAAGAACTCTTTACAATAAGAGGGTTGTTAGAATTTAAGAAAATTAAAAACCCAATACCGTTAGATGAAATAGAACCATCATCAGAAATTGTAAAACGATTTGCTACAGGTGCAATTTCTTTAGGATCAATCAGTAAAGAAGCTCACGAAACACTTGCAATCGCAATGAATCGAATCAAAGCCCGAAGTAATACTGGTGAAGGAGGAGAAGATCTCAATCGATACACTATGGAACCAAATGGAGATTCCAAAAATAGTGCAATCAAACAAGTTGCTTCTGGTCGTTTTGGAGTTACATCTGACTATCTGGCAAGTGCAAAAGATCTCCAAATAAAGATGGCACAAGGATCAAAACCAGGTGAAGGAGGCCAGTTACCTGGGCATAAAATAGATGACTATATTGGTTGGGTTCGTAGTTCTACTCCGGGAGTAGAACTAATCTCTCCACCTCCTCATCATGATATATACTCAATTGAAGATCTTGCTCAATTAATTCATGATCTTAAAAATGCTAACCCTGAGTCTAGAATACATGTTAAATTAGTATCTGAAGCAGGTGTCGGTACCATAGCTGCAGGTGTTTCGAAAGGACATGGTGATGTAGTGTTAATCAGCGGTGACAGTGGAGGAACAGGTGCTTCTCCAGAATCATCAATAAAAACTGCAGGTCTACCATGGGAATTAGGACTTGCAGAAACTCAACAAGTATTAGTAATGAATGACCTTAGAAATAGAATTGTAGTTCAAACTGACGGACAATTAAAGACTGGACGTGATGTAGCAATTGCTTGTTTACTCGGAGCCGAAGAATTTGGTTTTGCAACTGCTCCCCTAATTACATTAGGCTGCATCATGTTAAGAAAATGCCATATGAATACATGTTCTGTAGGAATAGCAACTCAGGATAAAGAACTTCGAAAACACTTCACAGGCACACCAGAAGCTGTAATTAATTATTTTTATTTTATTGCTCAACACTTACGTGAAATTATGTCTGAATTAGGATTTCGAACAATTAATGAAATGATAGGACGAGCCGATAAACTCAATAAACGAAAAGCCCTTGATCATTGGAAAGCTTCTCATCTAGATTTATCTGCATTAGTATATACTCCTGATGTCGATCAAAATATAGTTAGGTATCAAACTAAAAATCAAGATCATTCACTTACTAAAGCATTAGATCAATTATTAATTAAGAAAGCACATAAAAGTATTCAAGATGGAACTCCTTCAAATATAGAAAGTCCTATTACAAATCAAAACAGAACAGTTGGAACTATGTTAAGTTACCATGTATCTAAAAAATATGGTCATACAGGCCTGCCATCAAATACAATTTCTGTTAATTTCAAAGGCTCAGCTGGACAAAGCTTTGCAGCATTTTTAGCTCCAGGAATTAAATTTAAATTAGAGGGAGATGCGAATGATTATTTTTGCAAAGGATTATCTGGAGGTGAAGTAATAGTTAAAACACCGAATGAATCTATACTCAATCCATCAGAAAACGTAATTATTGGGAATGTAGCTTTATATGGAGCTACAAGAGGTAATGTATTTATCAATGGTAAAGCAGGAGAACGTTTTGCAGTAAGAAACAGTGGTGCGAATGCTGTTGTTGAGGGAGTTGGTGATCATGGATGTGAGTATATGACTGGTGGTAGAGTTGTCATATTAGGACCAACAGGTCGTAATTTTGCTGCAGGTATGAGTGGTGGAATTGCTTATGTTATCGATCCAAATAAAATTTTTGAATCATTGTGTAATAAAGAGTTGGTTGAATTAGATACTCTTAGTGACAAACAAGAAATAATGTTAGTTCAACAACTAATTGAAAAACATTATAACTTAACAAATAGTAAAAATGCTCAAGATATCCTTCAAAATTGGAATCAATCTATTCAAAATTTTGTTAGAATCATACCTCATGCCTATAAACGACTATTATCAAAAAAATAGTACTTAACAGTATAACAAGGAATAATTGTGGGAAAACCAACTGGATTTATAGAATTTAAAAGAAATCTTCAAAAAAAGAGACCTGTAAACGAAAGAGTAGGCGATTTTTCTGAGTATTATTTAAAGTGGAATAGTAAAACAGCTCATGAACAAGGTGCAAGATGTATGAATTGTGCAATTCCTTTTTGTCATAATGCTTGTCCCCTTGGAAATCGTATACCTGATTGGAACCATCTTGTATATGAAGAAAATTGGCCTAAAGCTTTAGATTCTCTTCATTCTACTAATAATTTTCCTGAATTTACTGGCCGAATCTGTCCAGCACCTTGTGAAGCTTCCTGTACACTTGCAATAAATCAAGACCCAGTATCAATTGAACATATTGAAAAAACAATAGTTGATTTCGGTTGGGATAAAGGCTTAATTAAACCAATCAAGCCCTCAAATAAAACAGGCAAACGAGTGGCAATTGTTGGTTCAGGTCCTGCAGGTTTAGCTGCTGCACAGCAGCTAAATCGATGCGGCCATTCAGTAACAGTATTTGAACGAGATGAATATATCGGTGGATTATTAAGATTAGGTATCCCTGATTTTAAGTTAGAAAAAAATATTGTTCAACGTCGCGTAGATCAAATGAAACAAGAAGGAGTTAAATTTATTACGAATACTAATGTAGGGAAAAACTTTCCAACCAAAAGATTACTTGCAGAATATGACGCTATATGTTTGACTGGAGGATCAACTCATCCACGAGATTTGCCTGTACCTGGTAGAGATCTGTCAGGAGTACATTTTGCTATGGAATACCTTACCCAACAAAATCGTATTAATGTAGGACATAGTGTTACTAAAAAAGATCTGATAACTGCTAAAAATAAAAATGTCATTATTCTTGGAGGAGGTGATACTGGCGCTGATTGTCTAGGTACTGCACACAGACAAGGAGCTAAAAAAGTTTATCAATTAGAATTATTACCAGAGCCACCAAAAGAACGAACTCCTATGAATCCTTGGCCTCAATGGCCAATGATATTAAGATCGTCACCAGCCCATGAAGAAGGAGGCATTCGTGATTACAATATACTTACAAAAGAATTTTCTGGTACATCTACTGTCAAAAAATTACATGGCGTGAAAATTGAATGGACCCAACAAACCCAAGGAAGGCCTACATTCCAAGAAAAATCAAAAAGCGATTTTATCATTAATGCTGACTTAGTACTACTTGCTATGGGATTCATACATCCAGAACACGACGGGTTACTTACAGATTTAAAAGTAGAATTTGATGAAAGAGGCAATGTCAAAACTAACCAGGATAAAATGACTAATATAAAGAAAGTATTTTCTGCTGGAGATATGTCCCGTGGGCAATCTCTAGTAGTTTGGGCCTTAGCTGAAGGACGTGAGCTAGCACGAGGCGTAGATCAATTTCTTATGGGAAATACAAACTTAGAACAAGTATTAATCGATAATTAAATATATACATGCGAGTTTTAAAAAGGACTTGCAGGACCATCAGAATAAAAATACAAATACTGTTTAACAAAATCCATATTTATTACTGAATTAAAAGCTTCTTGTAATCTTTTTGTTATTGGTCCAGGTATATTCCCACTACCTATAGTTGTTCCATTAAAAGATATTGCAGGACAAACACATAAACTTGTTGATGTTAGAAAAATTTCATCTGCAATTATAGCATCATAAGGATCAAGGTCTTTTACAATTAAAGGGATATCTACACTCCTAGCAAGGTCCATTACAACTTTTCTTGTTATTCCTCCTAATGTATAAATATCAGGCGGAGTATAAAGTACACCATTCTTTACAACAAAAATATTGCACCCCAACCCCTCACACAAATTACCGTTCTCGTCAAGTAATACAGCCCATGCACTTGGAGAATGAGACTGCACTTCATTTTCTGCTAAAACCATATTTAAATAATTATGTGTTTTTGCACGAGGACTAACCGCCCAAGGAGGTATCCTTCTATAAGAAGATACTGACAATGGAACACCATCTTTAAAATAAGGAGCTCTTTTCCTAAAAATAATTTTACGACAATTTATTATAATTGTTGATTGTATACTAGAAATATCTTGATTCGAATCACCAGCTCTTATACCTCTAGTCACCCTCTGAGTTACCCAATAATCTTCATTTTCTTGAAGGAATGCAACATTCTTTTCCAGTATTTCATGTGTCAACTTAATATATTCTTCTTTTGACAATAGGGGATTTATATCTAAATATTTGCATGATTCAAAAAGGCGATCAATGTGGTCATCTAAAAAAAATATCTTGCCATTAAATGTTCGGGCTGTATCAAACACTGCATCTCCATAAATAAACCCTCTGTCATTAATAGAGATTTTTGCCTCTGATTCAGGCAAAAATTCACCATTTACATATGCAATTTGTTGACTATTCATTTAAACCTAAGCTCCATAATGTCTTAAAATAATTTAATGCCTTATAATATCACATAATAAAATGACAAATTAAAGTAAAAAATACATATGAAAATGATCTTTATGGGCTCCTCTGACTATGGAATGCCTGTACTTAAAAACTTAATAGCAGAAAATTTTAATATCGTATCAGTATATACAAAATCTGATCCTATTACGAAAATAAAACTAAAACAATCTAATCCAATTGAATCATTAGCAATTTCTAATCAAATCCCTGTACATCTACCAACAAAAATTGATGAGAAGGAAATTGATTTATTAACAAAAATAGCACCAGATATTATTATTGTAGCGGCTTATGGGCTTTATTTACCCCCTAAAATAATTGATTTGCCTAAATTTGGATGTTTAAATATTCACCCTTCACTTCTACCAAAATATCGAGGGCCTTCACCAGTTATAAGCACAATTTTATCTGATGAAAAGGCAACAGGTGTATCAATTATAAAAATCAATAATAAACTTGATGCTGGTCCAATGCTAAAAAGTCAAATGGTTAATCGCATTTGTAATGAAACAGCTTATGATCTAACCAAAAGATTATTTTCAATTGGATCTGAATTGCTAATTGATATAATCCCAAGATGGATAAAAAATGAAATATCCCCTATAAGTCAAAAGGAATCTGATGCAACCTTTACTAAAAAAATAACAAAATCAGATGGAGAAATAAAATGGAACCTCTCTTCTAAAGAAATTTATTTAAAAACACTTGCTTATAACCCCTGGCCTAAAACATATTCATGGTGGAACGGTAAAAGAATAATACTTACCAAAATGGAATTAACTTCTACAAAAGAAAATAACAACGTAGCTCCTGGTACAATAATACGAACTTCTTCAAATAAGATAGCTATATCTACTGCTACAACAGATTTACTTTTGTCGACAATTCAGCTTGAAGGGAAACGTGAAATATCTGTACAAGAATTTGTTCTTGGACATCCTACTTTTATAAATTCAAAACTAAAATAATAAAAATTAAACTTAATTACTAATAATCAGGAAGGAAGATAAACATGGAATTAAATAATATCAACAAATGGGAATGTGCTCTTGAATTAGACATGGAAAGAAATCCCATCAATGGAAGCTCATCAATTTTACAGAAAGCAATTCAAAATGGAGCTGACCTTAGAATACATACAGTTTTTCAACATAATGAACATGTTGATACTAGTTCCAATAATGATGAACCTGTCTTGGAATCAGCAGAATTTCGTACAACGTATTGTATTGATAATCAATGGGTTGCAGGTATCATGACGCAACGACAACCAACAAGCTTACCTGGCGCTGAGTTTAGGCAAAGACCATCTATGTCTTTTTTTATGTACAATGAAGATGGAATTCAATGTATTGCAAGGCCATATCTTGCAGAAGAATCTCCCAAGGATTTAAATCCACCAGATTCTCCTAAACAAATACGCCCTGAAATGAAAAAAATGCATCATATTGACGAGTGGGACAGTGGAACAAATGCACCGAGTAACAATTTTATCTATGATTTCAATTTCTTCCGTTATTTTGTACGTGATGATTGGAAAGAAATTTTATCTCACGACGAAAACGGAAATATACTTTCAGGATCATCAGACAATCTAGGAGATGCAATCGCTCAAGGAATGGAAGTTAAAGCAGGATTACGTAATTTATGTAATGACTTGTCTATCAATAAATCAGAAACACTTGAACATGAGACATTTATACAAATGAATTCTTGTTACTATTATACAAAACAACATATTTTTATTGCTGGTTCTCATCCACTCGTTCGAGTAGCTCCCAATATTCCAATGAAATATCGAAGTAATAACTGGGATTTTGGCTGGTTACAGCTACGTAATGATGGGAAAGTAGGACGTAGGATAGTAGATCCATACACATTAAAATTTACAGACTCACTAAGTAGTCATGCAATACGATGGTTTGTAAGGTAAAATCTATAATATAGATCTATATCAATATTGATTATCTATAACAATATCTAACACCACAGGCTCTCCTAAACTAAAAGCCCAATGTATTGAATCTTTAATTTCAGAAGGATCAGTAATTCGTTTTGACTTAACTCCCATCGCACTAGCCATTGAAGCAATGTCTAAACCACCTGGGAAATCTGCTCCAATTTGTGAATCAACTGCATCTGATTGATTTAATATATGTTGTCTATAATATTCCATGTTTATTTTTAACACTCGATAAGAACTATTATTACAAATAATATAAACAACTGGGATTTTATAAGAAGAAGCCGTCCAAAACCCTTGTACTGTCATCATCGCTGTACCATCACCAAGTATAGCTAATACTGGAGATTCAGGATTAGCTAATTTTGCACCTATTCCAGCACCAACTCCCCATCCAATTGCACCACCAAAACCACCTAATATTGATTTTTCTCTATTAAAATTAATACTACCAAATAAAGCAGATTGAGAAGAAACTGCATCATTAATCAATATAGTTCCAGGAGCTTCTTTTACAAATTTAGATATTTCAGACATCATACGTTCAGGTGACATCGGATTACAATCCCACTTAGACAATAAATCATTCGTCCATACTTTTATAAGTTCTTGTTTCTTAGCCTTTAAAGTAGATATCCTTTGATTAATAATTTTTTGAGTTTTGCTAGACATAAGTGATTGAATAGCAACATTTAAATTAGATATAGATAACTTAATATCTCCTAAAATTGGAATATTTGTTTTTTGAGATTTACCAATTTCATTAGAATCATTATCTAAATGTATTAATGTACTTTGTTCATTAAAATATCTTAAAGAAGGATTTGAAAACATGAAATATCCACTTGTAATTTTCCCGATTACAAAAATGACATCTGCTTCAGAAATAATTGATTGGTCCTCTTTATACCCCAATCTTAACTTACCAAAATACTGACTATGATCTGTAGGAAAATTCATTTCCGAATATTCCATTGCGTATACTTTGCTTCCCGAAATTTCTGACAACCTTACTACTTCAGAAACAGCTTTCAAATTACCAACTTTATCTCCTAATAAGAAAATGGGATTATTCGCTTGCATCAAAATATTCGCTGCTGATTCGATAGCATCTTTATCTGGGTAACCATAACTAGGCGCTTCATCAGGAGGTAGAATTTCCATTTCTGCATCATGGTCTAACGCATTAGCTGTAAAAGATATGAATGTTGGACCAGTTGGAACTTTTCTTGCCTCATTAAATGCCCGCCTGATAGAAAATGGTATTTGCTCAGGCATTGATGCTTCTATTGACCACTTGGTAAATGGTTTAACTACGTCTGTTAAATCCGTCATACCATGTGTTAACTCTCTAATATCTTTATTAGCTGCACTTAACACCATACTAGTACCAGTTTCAAAAACATTATGTAGTAAACTAACTGCATTGCCTAAGCCGGTCTCAATATGCAAATTTAAAAATGTAGGTTTGTTACTTAATCTTGAATAAGCATCTGCAATACCAATAGCAACACCTTCTTGCAATACTAAAATATATTCAATACCTGAATTCGAACATTTCGTAAGTTCATCAATAATAGGACTTTCAGTAGTTCCTGGATTGCCAAAAATATATTCAACACCTTCAACTTGAAGATTTTTTACCAGAGCTTCTTTCCCTTTCATTACTACCATCTATACACCTCAATCACGATTAAAATACTATCTACCCTATAGAGCTAACCCTAGTTTAGTTAGTTCTATCTGTAGAAACAACTACAGGAGACTCTGAATCAGGATGATACATTACTTTAATAGGAGTATTATATACATCTGAAAGAATTTCCTCTGTTAATACTTCTTTTGGATTTCCCTCAGCATGAATTCGTCCTTTAAAAAGAATGATAATCCTATCACAACATTGTGCTGCTAATGATAAATCATGCATAGCAAGTAAAACAGCAATTCCACGACTTTTCAACAATTTAATTATTCGATAAAATTCAATTTGATATCCTAAATCAAAACTAGCAGTTGGCTCATCCATAATTACTGTTTTAGTAGATTGAATCATAGTCATAGCAAGTAAAACTCTCTGCCGCTCTCCTCCAGAAATATCTCGAATAAGTCTTTCAACTAAATATTCGATTTCTGTGAGAGATATAACCTGCTGTACAATATCAAAATCTTGTTTGCTTTCCCAACTAAACAAACTTAAATAAGGATTTCTTGCCATCATGAGCATCTGATAAACCGTATAATCTAAAGGAAATTCTGGCATTTGAGGAGCAACTGATAAATGACGAGATCTTTCAACAACAGATAATTTTTTCAAATCTTGACCATCAACATATATTTCACCATTAAACGGTTCTAAAACCCCACTAATTACTCTAATTAATGTAGTTTTGCCACACCCATTTGGGCCAACTATCCCTACGCTTTCACCTGAATTGACTTGAAATTCAATATTGTTAAATATTGGTGTATTGTCATATTTAAAAGTTAATTTTTTTATATCTAACATGTGATTAAATTTTTAAAAATTTCGTTGTCTAATTAAATAAAGAAAAAAAGGAACTCCACATAAAGCAGTCAAAATCCCAACTGGTAAATCATTTGGTAAAAATAATGTCCTAGCTGCTAAATCGGCTAAAACCAAAAACCCTCCTCCGATTATTGTTGCCATAGGAATTAAAACTCTATAATCAGGTCCCCATAATAATCTGACTGTATGAGGTGCTATCAAACCAACAAAACCTATTAACCCTGTAAATGAAACAGCAGTTGCTGTTACTAGAGTTGCAACAACAATCATAAGTATTTTTGACCTCTCAACATTAACACCCAACTGCTTCGCATGTTCTTCATTTAATTGAAATAAATTTAAAATACGAGCATATACCAACCCAAAAGGTAATACAGCACAAAAAACTACACTAACGATTACTACATGAGTCCATCTTGCACCAGCAAAACTACCTAATGTCCATGATAATATTGGTCGTAAATCTGGATCACTACGAATCATAATTAAAGTAGAAATTGCCGCAGCAAATGATCCAAGTGCTATCCCTGATAAAATCAGTGGGTATGTTTGAATTCCCCCAGAACTCCTTGCAATCAAATACGCAGCTAATACTGTTATAAGAGATCCAGTAAAAGCAAAAAATGAAATACTTAATAAATCTACCATTGAAGATAACGACAAAACTAACATGGCTATAGTAGCACCTAATACCGCACCTGCTGCTGCACCAATCAAATAAGGATCAGCTAATGGATTTCTAAATAATCCCTGATATATAGATCCAGCAACAGTAAGACTAGCTCCTACAAATAATGCAAGTAAAACACGCGGCAATCTTACTTCCCACAAAATGATTTCCATTGTATCTGACCATTCCCAGGCTACATCTAAATAAAATAATTTTGAAATAAGAATCCCTAAAACATCCATAGGATGTATTTTTACTGAACCAATTCCTAATGAAAAGATTACAACTATCAAAACTATAATTAGAAATAAAATTAATCTTTTCCACGGATAATTCATATTACTTCTTCCGAAATTAATCAAAAAGTTCTGGATATATTAATATAGCTAATTCTTCTATGCCATCTACAAACCTAGGACCTGCCACAGATAATTTATCTGACGGAAGTTTATAAACTTTACCTGTTTTAACAGCAGATATATTTGCAAATCTAATGTCAGAGAACCACATATTCGCATCAGCAGTAATTAAAATATCAGGGTCTCTAGAAATAATTAATTCAGGGCTTATTTGGCCATAACCAGAAACATCTTCAGCTATATTTATTACATTAAGTAAATTGAACACTTCACCCATAAGAGTATCAGCACCTGGAACCCAAAACTGTCCTACGTCTTGCAATATACTGAATTGAGATTTACTTTCTACAACCCCTATTTTGCTTTCAATTCTACTGATTTGCTCATCAAACGATTTTGATAATTTATTTGCAGAATCAATATTCCCGGTAATTTGTCCCCACATTTCAATCATATCAGTAGTAGATCTAAAATTGTGATCCACTGTTTTTATATATAAAACTTTTAAACCAGCATTGGTCAATTGCGGAACAAAAGTTTCAGAAAAGACGTAAACTAAATCAGGTTTTAAGTCGATTACTTTTTCTATATTAAGATTAAATGCATCTCCTACCTTTGGAATTTGTTCCACTTCAGGTGGATAGGTTACAAATGAATGTGTAGCAATAATTCTTTCTCCTTCATCTATCGCAAAAAGTGTTTCTACAGCTCCTGCATCATATGCAACAATTCTTTGTGGTGCCTCAGTAAATTCAATAGTATTACCCATACTATCTATCACTGTATAAGGAAAGGTCTGTAATAACTCAACATCTGAATCCATTTCTCCACACGAAACTATCAATAAAAATAGTGGAGCAAGTAATAATAATCTCTTCAATTTTAGTCCTCCATACTTTTCAAATCAAAAGAAAAGGACTAAGCAGCTAGATCTAATCTATTAAATTAATCCAGACTTGCCAGTACCTTACCCTCGAAAGTCATAAGCAAAATATTTAGGCTGTCGATCGGACTCGTTGATACTCATCAACCTACCGCTGCGGGACAGTACTGGATTTTGACCAGTTTCTCATTAACTGAAGAGTAAATCTTCAGACACCCAAACAATAAAATCATACTACTATATTTATGAAAATTTCAAGTCAGCAATTAAACTCCAATTTTCTCATCTAAATCACTATATGTATACATATTATCTTTTATATCTACCAAATATTGTGGTTTCTCTTGATTAATATGTTATAATTCATAGATACAATTAAATAGAACATAATTCAAATAATTTACTATGAGGAAATATGTTCAGGTAGTTATAAAGTTCAATTATGCTTTAGTGCGCTAAAGGAGATCTTATGGCCCTAAGAAAAGAAAATCTTTCAAATATAGAAGAATCTGAATATACCTCTGAAGATATTCAGGTACTAGAAGGATTACAAGCTGTAAGACTACGACCTGGGATGTATATTGGAAGCACTGATAATAAAGGTCTTCATCATCTTATTTATGAAATTGTTGACAACGCTGTAGATGAATTTATGGCTAATTATTGTACCGGAGTATCAATTGAAATACTATCTGATGGTTCCATTCAAATAGAGGATGACGGTAGAGGAATACCTGTAGATCAGCATAAATCAACGGGCATGTCTGGTGTGGAAACAGTTATGACAACTCTTCATGCTGGAGGAAAATTTGGAGGTAAGGCTTATACTGTTTCTGGTGGACTACATGGAGTAGGTGCATCAGTTGTAAATGCACTATCTTCATATTTAAAAGTAGAGGTTTATCGTGACGGTAAAATTTATACTCAAGAATTTTCTAAAGGCCTACGTAAATCGGATCTTAGTTCTGAATCACAGGATACATCTTCAACCCCTGTGAAAACTGGAACTAGAATCACTTTTATACCTGATGAAACTATTTTCGAAAAGATAGAATATGATTTTTTCGCTTTAAACCAACGTTTCAAGGAAATGGCTTACCTTAATAAAGGGATGACAATTAAATTTAAAAGTGATTGGCACGAAGAAAGTGTAGAAAACAATGATATTACATATCTTTTCCAAGGTGGAATTATTAGCTTTGTGGAAGATATGAACCAAAATCGTAATAATATAATTCCTAAACCTTTTTATATAGAAAACCAAATTGACCAAACTATTGTGGAAGTTGCTCTGCAATATAATGATAGTTTTAATGAAAACATATATTCTTTTGCTAACTGCATCAATACAACTGATGGGGGATCACATATCACTGGATTTCGCAGTGCGGTTACAAGAGTAATTAATGATTATGGTAGAAAACAAAAGCTACTCAAAGACACAAATCTTTCAGGAGAAGCAACTCGTGATGGATTAACTGCGGTTATAAGTGTAAAACTTACTAATCCTCAATTTGAAGGGCAAACAAAAACAAAACTTGGTAACCCTGAGGTCCGTACTCAAGTAGAAACTGTACTGGGAGAAGCGCTACAGATCTATTTAGAAGATAATCCTAAAATTTCAAAAAGAATAATTGAAAAAATTGTTACAGCACAAAATGCACGTGATGCTGCACGTAAAGCTCGAGATCTTATAATTCGTAAGAATTCTTTTGACGGAAGTTCTCTTCCCGGGAAATTAGCTGACTGCTCTGATAAAAATCCAGCAAACTGTGAACTATATATTGTAGAGGGTGAATCAGCTGGAGGTACTGCAAAAATGGGTAGAGACCGTACATATCAAGCAATTCTTCCAATTAAAGGTAAAATATTAAATGTTGAAAAATCCAGAGAAGATAAAATCCTATTACACGAAGAGATTAAATCTCTTATTGTAGCTATTGGAGGAGGAGTAGGTGAAGAATTTAATCTAGAGAAAATCAGGTATCACCGAATTATAATTATGACTGATGCTGACGTTGATGGCGCACATATACGTACTCTTTTACTTACATTCTTCTTTAGGCATATGTATAAATTAATTGAAAACAGTAACCTTTATATAGCTCAACCCCCCTTATATAAAATCACCTCAGGACGTAAATCTTTATGGGCATATAGTGACGATGAACGAGATGAACATATTAATAGTTTTGAGGGTAAAGGTAAAATTAATACTCAAAGATATAAAGGTCTTGGAGAAATGTCTGCTGAGCAACTTTGGGATACTACTATGGACCCTGAATCACGTACTTTAAATAAAGTACAATCAAACCATACAAGTACTGAAAGTGAAATCTTTTCTCTACTTATGGGTGATGAAGTACCCCCAAGAAGGGAATTTATCCAAACTAATGCTCTTAGTGTTACAAATATTGATACTTAAACTCAATTAATCCCAAGCTGATGTGCTAAAATAGCGTTCTCCAAAATCATTGAAAATAGTGCCAATAGTACCTTTTTTTATTTTTTCTGCTAATTTGTATACACCTGCTAAATAAGCAGAAGAAGACTGTCCTACAAAATACCCCTTTTTTGCTAATAAATGACCCAACCGATGAGCTTCATCAACATCTATAGTAATCATCTCGTCTACTACAGATGAATCAAAGGTATCAGGAATAATATGTCCTTCATTTAATGGTTTTAATCCCTCAACTCCAGGCCATTCACTAAAATCAATACAAACAATTTGTATGTTTGGATTATATTCCTTAAGTCTTTTACCTACTCCACTAATTGTTCCTCCAGTACCTACTCCTCCCACAAAATGTGTTATGTCAGGTAATTGATGAAGAATCTCTACTCCAGTTGTCATATAATGAGCTTTAGGATTATTACTATTCCCATATTGATCACACCAAAAATATTTTTCCGAATTAGTATTAAATAAACGTTCTACTTCTCGAAGAGTTTCATCATACCCTAACATTGGATCAGTATATATGGGATCAGCACCATGAGCGATTACACGTTTTTTTCGTTCTTCACTCGCATTAGCCGGCATAACTAATTCTACTTTATATCCTAGCGCTGCACCAATCATAGCATATGAAATACCTGCATTCCCTGAAGTTGCATCAAGAATAGTTTTATCTGAAGATAGATCACCTGAAATAATAGCATCTAATAACATGAATAAAATTGGCCTATCTTTAATGGATCCACCTGGATTTAAATACTCCAATTTTGCATGTATAGAAATATTTGTATCAATATTAGGTAAATCTAAACAAACAATAGGGGTATTCCCAATAGTAGTTAATAACGGATATTCCTTCAAATATGAAATATATTTATCTGGTACATTCATAAATGCCATCTAGTATACAATTAACCTCCAAATATGTAGTATCATTGTATCTAATTCATGAGTCCATTAAAAGATCATACTTATTTAAATATCTAAAATTATTAAAGATAAAATTTTAATTTACTATGACAATAGATAAACAATTAGAAGAATTACGTACACAAATACATTATCATGATTACCTTTACTACGTCACAAATCATCCTGAAATATCTGATAACGTATATGATGAATTATTACAAAACCTAATTCAACTTGAAGAAAAACATCCTAATCTAATAACTAATGATTCTCCAACACAAAGAGTTAGTGGAACCATACAAACTGGATTTAAATCGATTGACCATAAAACTGCACTACTTAGTTTAGGAAACGCATTCACTGAAAAAGATTTATACAGCTGGTATAAAAAAACAACAGCACTTATAGGAGACCCTAACCCTAAATTTGTTTGCGAATTAAAATTTGATGGATTAGCTATATCTATTTTATATGAAAATGGAGTATTGATTAGTGGTGCAACTAGAGGGAATGGAATTCAAGGTGAAGATGTTACTCAAAATATTCGAACCATTAAATCAATCCCCCTCAAATTAAGAAAACAACATTTGAACTTATTAGATGTTCGTGGTGAAATACTCTTTCCCAAATCCAAATTTCAACAATTAAATGAAAACCGCATTGAACAAGGTTTAATCCCATATTCTCATCCAAGAAATACTGCATCGGGATCTCTGCGACAACTTAACCCTAATATCACAGCCCAACGAAATCTTGATATCTTTTTTTATAACATTGGATATATGGATAGACATAACATCACTAGTCACTGGGAACAGTTAGGCTATTTAAAAGAATTGGGATTAAAAACAAACCCTCTTAACAAACGTGTAAACAGTATTGAAGAAATACTAGACTTCTATTCTATTTGGAACAATAATCAAAATGCTCTTGATTATTGTTGCGATGGAATAGTAATTAAAATTGATGATTTGGACTACCAACAAAAAATTGGGGCAAATAATAGACAACCTAAGTGGGCAATTGCTTATAAATTCCCTTCTATCCAAGCTACAACACTACTTAAAAAAATAGATGTCAATGTAGGAAGGTCTGGAGTGTTAACTCCATATGCAACATTAGAACCTATTGAAATAGATGGAGTTATTATCAAACATGCAACTCTACATAACATCGAATACATACAAAAAAAAGATTTACGTATTGGAGATCAGGTTGTTGTAGAGCGAGCAGGTAATGTAATACCACAAATTATCTCTGCTCTTACTAATAAACGAAAAGGTAATGAAACTTCATTTCAAATGCCTCATAAATGCCCTACTTGTATGGAACAAACAATAAAAGAAGATACTTTTGTACTTTGTATCAATGCACAGTGTCCTGCACAACTAACACGATTGATAGAACATTTTGCCAGTAAAAATTCAATGGATATTGAAGGTCTTGGTATTAAACAAATTAATTCTCTTGTTCAACAGAAAAAAATAAAAGATATTTCAGATCTTTATATCCTAGATGTTGATGATTTATTAGATATAGATAGATTTGGAGAAAAAAGTGCTTCTAACTTAATTCAGTCGATTGAAAATAGTAAACAACAACCCTTCTATCGTGTTCTTACTGGATTAGGAATACCAAATGTTGGTAATAAAACAGCTGAAATTCTCTGTAAAACATTTACTACTATTGATGATCTTAAAGAAGCATCTGTAGAAACTCTAAATTCAATACCATCTATAGGTATAACAATATCAACAAGTATTAATAATTTTCTAAATAATCCAATAAACTGGGAAATGATTGATCGATTAAAACATTCTGGTCTTATTTTCTATTCAAACTCTAAATTTGAAAAAAATCAGACTTTAAATAATATAACCTTTGCAATTACAGGAAAGTTCAACTCGTTTAATCGATCTGAACTCGAAAATATTATTACAGATAATGGTGGTACAACAACTAGAAATATTACTAAAAAAACCAATTTCCTGATTTTAGGTGATTCTCCTGGTTCAAAACTTAATGATGCCAAAACACTTGGAATATCTTTGATAACAGAAAAAGAGTTTAAATCTATGATTGACACAAAAATACCATAACAGACTAATTTAAAATAATATCTGTATATTCCAAGGAGAAATTAATATATATATAAGTAAATTACATTTAACAAATTTCAGGAATTATAAATCCTTAAATTTATTTTTATCACCGGGTATGCACTTATTCTATGGTGAAAATGGACAAGGCAAAAGTAACCTATTAGAAGCAATTTATTTATTGTCTATAGGAAAATCTATACGTGCTACAACAGAAAAAGAACTAGTAAATCACTCCGACACACTAAATCAATCTTATGGCCAAATACAAGCAACTTTAAATAAGAATAATCAAGAAATTTTTTTACAAATAACTATTAACGTAAGTAACAGTCGAATAAATGATCTCAAAAACAGAACAACTTCAAAAAAGCATATATCTATTAATCATATCCAAAAATCGATTACCGATCTTATAGGAAACGTAAATGCAGTACTATTCACAATTAATGATCTTAATATCATTGATGGATCACATATTTCACGTAGAAAATACCTCGATATTTTAATTTCTCAAACAAATCAAGATTATTTTAAAACGCTACAAAAATATAACTATATTGTATCTAATCGTAATAAAATCTTAAAAAAAATTCGTAATTCTTCAACTTCAACAAGAGAGTTAAGCTTTTGGAATAAAGAACTAGTATTACTCGGTACATTTATTACAAAATTTCGTATAGATGTATTGGGAAAAATTACTCAACACCTTAATCCTATTCAAAAAATGTTATCTAATAGTCTAGAAAACATTGCCTTAAAATATGTAACTAGTTATGAACAAATTGAACCACTTAATGAACAGTCAATAGAAAAAGCTATACAAAAAGCAATATCTGATAAGCAAAATAATGAAATCAAGTATGGTTTTTCTTTATTTGGTCCTCATCGAGATCAAATAAAAATTCTTCTTAACGGAATGGATTTAAAAAATTATGGCTCTCGTGGTCAATTCAGAACAGCGATACTATCTATAAAATTTGCTGAAGCAGAATATATAAAAACACAAATTGGTACAGAACCGATAATACTTCTTGATGATGTTATGTCAGAACTCGACACTAAAAGACGTCTATTATTAATTAGTATGTTAGATCAATACAAACAAGTTCTTATAACAACAACAGAAAAAAAGATTTTTGAATCTCTTATTCAGGGTAATAAAATCAATTCATTCCATATCAAAGCTGGTACAATTTTAAAAAATGATACCAATAAATTAACAATATAAGAAAATTATGTAAAATAATTACGTAATTCTTATACCTAATTAATGCTATAATTTTCTTATCGGAGAATAAAACATTGAAAATAACTCAATCAAAAACAATTGAACAGCAAACGAGTTTAAATATTAACTTAACTACAAATGAGTTAGAACCTTACATAGATCATGGCTATCGTAAAATGGTAATGCGGGTAAAGATCCCTGGATTTCGTAAAGGAACAGCTCCTCGTAAAATTGTTGAATCATTATTTGGAAAAGATGCTCTTCTTAAAGAATCAATCGATTTTCTTCTAACAGATACTACAGAAAAAGCAATCAAAGAAAAAGATCTAATTTTAGGTGGAACTCCTTCTGTTGAACTACTTGACCTTTCTCCTCCCAAAATTAAGGTAACTGTACCTTTATACCCAGATATAAATTTGGGCGAATATCTGAAAATAGAAATACCTAAGATTGATAATACAATAAAAAAGAAAGATGTCGATCTAAGAATTAAAGAACTACAGAAATCTGTAGCTCCATGGAATCCTATTTCTAAAACTGCAAAATATAATAATATGCTATCTATCAATATCGATGCTACTGTAGAAAATCAGCCTATTATAAATGAAAAAAATGTGAATTATATTCTTGATAAAGAATCTTTACTACCAGTACCTGGATTTTCTAAAAATTTACTAGGAGCTACTTCAGGAGATTTTAAAGAATTTAAGCTTCAAGTGCCTTCCGACAATCCTAATAATAATATTGCAGGGAAAGAAGCATCCTTTGGTGTAAAAATAAATGAAGTAAAAGAACAAATCTTACCAAAGCTAGATGATGAGTTTGCTAAAAGTATTAACAATAAATTTAATACACTTGAAGAATTACAAAGTGAATTAAAAAAAGAAATGGAACTTGAATCAAAAAATGCTGAAATATCTCAATATCGAGAATCTGCATTAGACGCACTATTAAAAACTGTTAAAATTATAATTCCTCCCTTACTAATAGAAAGGGAAATTCAAAATTTAACAGATAGGCGTGATGAATTTATAAAAAAAATGAACATGAATATTAATGATTATCTCAAATATATCGGTAAAACAGAAGAAGATGTTACAAAAGAAATGCGAGAAAATTCAATAGAAAAACTTACTCGTTCGTATTCTTTGGTAGCACTAGCTGAAGCTGAAAAAATAAATATTACTCAGGAAGAAATAAATAATCAATTCGAAGAACTTAAAAAAAATCCAGGCAAAGATAACATAACGAAAAAAAAACTTAATACTAACCAAAAAAATCAAATAGAAAATGTAATTAGAGAAAATTTACTAGTAGAAAAAGCATTAGAACGTTTAATTGAAATTGCTACAAAAAATCAGTGAATATTTAGGAGGAGTCAATTGATTACAAATCCAAACAATATTATACCCACAGTTGTTGAAAGTGGAGCTAGAGGTGAGCGAGTTTTTGATATATATTCTTTACTACTAAGAGAACGTATTATTTTATTAGGAACACCTATAGATGATCATGTTGCTAATACAATAATAGCTCAACTTCTTTATCTAGATAGAGAAGACCCTGAACGTGATATAAATTTATACATAAACTCTCCAGGTGGCCAAATATCATCTGGGCTAGCAATATATGATACGATGCACCTAATTCGTCCTAATGTATCAACTATCGGATTTGGAATGGTTGCTAGTATGGCTACTGTTTTATTGTGTGCAGGAACGAAAGACAAAAGATATGCTCTGCCAAATTCAACAATACATATGCATCAACCTCTTTCAGGAGCACAAGGTCAAGCATCAGATATCGAAATAGCTGCAAGAGAAATCCTTAGAATGCAAGATAAAATGCGTCAGATAATTGCTGAACATTCAGGACAATCATATGAAAAAATTGCACGTGATACTGATCGAGATTACTATCTTTCTGCAGAAGATGCAGCAGAATACGGTTTAATTGACCAAGTTTTAAAAGAATCAAGCAAGTAAATCTCCTTCTATATTTTCAAAGACATGATAATATACATATATGTCAGAATATAATCAAAATATATACCAATGTTCCTTTTGTAATAAGTTACAAAATCAGGTTAAACGACTTATTGCTGGGCCTGATCGAGTATTTATATGTGATGAATGTGTATTGTTATGTAGTCAAATAATCACTGAAGATCCTCAACAAAATCAAAATAAAGATATTGGTAAATTATTAGATCGCAATGTTAGTCCAAAATGGATAAAAGAACAGTTAGATCAATATATTATTGACCAAACCGATGCTAAAAAAATAATTAGTGTTGCTGTATATAATCACTACAAACGTGTTTCAGCAAATAATTCGACTTCTTCTAAAGTCGAATTACAAAAATCAAATGTTCTAATGCTAGGGCCTACTGGATCTGGAAAAACTCTTCTAGCACAAACTTTAGCAAAATTGTTAAATGTTCCCTTTGCTATAGCAGATGCTACATCTCTGACCGAAGCAGGCTATGTAGGAGATGATGTAGAAAATATCCTCCTTCGATTAATTCAAGCTGCTGATTTTGATGTTTCGCGAGCAGAAAAAGGAATAATTTATATCGATGAAATAGACAAACTGGCTCGTAAAAGTGCTAATCCTTCTATCACTAGAGATGTTTCTGGTGAAGGTGTTCAACAAGCTCTTTTGAAAATTATTGAAGGGTGTGTTTCAAACGTTCCCCGACAAGGAGGAAGAAAACATCCTCAACAAGAATTCATCCAAATAAAAACTGATAATATTTTGTTCCTCTGTGGAGGTGCATTTGAAGGTTTAGAAGAAATAATTTCTAATCGTATAGGTAAAGATAATTCCTCTATAGGATTTCTAGCTGATTCGCCAATTCAAGATAAATTAGATCAATCTCAAAATATTTTGAAATATATATCACCTGAAGATCTACAAAAATATGGATTTATTCCAGAGTTAATTGGTCGTTTACCCATAAACATTTCATTTAACCATTTAGATAAAAATGCCCTTATAAAAGTTCTCACTGAACCTAAAAATTCTCTTATTAAACAATATCAAGAATTATTTAAGATAGACAACGTAGATTTAATTTTTACAGATGATGCTATTTCTGCTACTGCCGATGAAGCAATTACTAGAGGAACTGGAGCTAGAGGACTTCGATCAATTCTAGAAGAAACATTAGTTAATGTAATGTATGAATTACCAGGGATGTCCAATATAACAAAATGCACAATACATCCAGAAAACATACTTAATAACAAGTCTATCTTACTAGAAACTACATCTGGAGAAAATATTAAGTTACCTTCTAAAACTAATATAAAGTCTGCTTAATATCTGGAATTTATTCCTCTTTATCTAGATCTATTTGATGATTTACATTAATTTCTTGAATTTTTATTTCTGCTTTATTTAATAACTCAAAACAATAGGTAGCTAATTCCATACCATTTTCATACAATTCCATTGCTCTATCCAAAGACAATTTCCCTTGCTCTAATTCTTCAGTAGTAGTTTTTAACTGTTCAACTGCTTCTTCAAAAGACATCTCAATCTTTGGTTTCTTTTTAACCATATTTATCTCCTAAATAAATATTATGAATCTTAATTTTTATTAACTTCGGCAACAATATCACCATTTGAAAGTACAATATTAATTTTATCGCCCTTTTTAACATCACTTTTCAAACTAATAATATTCCCTGTGGACATTTTTTGTACGATCGAGTACCCTCTTTTAAGAATTTTATCTGGGGCTAATGAATTAACATGATTATAAATACCTTCTACTGTATTTACATACATATTCATTTGATAATTTAAACTTTTTGTAATATTTTCCGAAATATCTGCAATTAACATCTTACGGTCATCAATTCGAATACCCCGACTACTTAACCTAGTTGTCCAAGAAAGAAGATTATCTGTACACATATTTATTTCAGATAAACAAATATTTTCCATTCTCAAAGAATACTGATTGATCTCTTCAAACAACTCATTAATATCAGGAACCACTATTTCAGCAGCAGCTGAAGGAGTAGAAGCGTGATGATCAGCCACAAAATCAGATAAACTAATATCAACATCATGACCAATACCTGTAACAACTGGTGACTTACTCGCAAAAATAGACCTAACTACAATCTCTTCATTAAATACTGATAGATCATCTACAGATCCTCCTCCTCTAGCTAAAATTACTACGTCAATATTATCAACCTGATTAAAGAATCTAAATGCATCTACTATTTCTAAAGGTGCATTTTCACCTTGAACTGATGCAAATTTAAAAATTACCTGAACTAATGGATATCTTCTTTTTAAAACAGTTTCAATATCATATCGAGCTGCACCATGAGAAGACGTAATGATTCCTATCTTTTGAGGGAATTTTTTTAAGCTACGTTTCCTTTCAGGTAAAAATAATCCTTCTTCCTCTAAACGTTTCTTTAACTCTTCAAACATAATAAGTGACTGGGCAACTCCATGAGGATATACAATATCAACAACTAGTTGTATCTCACCCCTAGCTTGATAAACAGAAATTTTACCATGTACATAAAATCTCGTTTTATCAATGAGTAATGACTGACCTTTACTGTACTTAAACATTACACAACGAATTGAATGATTATCATCATCCAAAGTAAAATAACAATGACCAGCACCAGAACGTCTTAAATTATTTACATCTCCACTAATCCAAATATCTGTTAAAATATCGTCATTTTCTACTTTATTTTTCAAGTAGAGTACTAAAGATTTAACTGTAAACGAATGATTCTTAAGCTCTTGAGAGGTAATTCCCATTCCTAGTATCGACTTTCAAAATATCATTTTCTTCCACAAAAAGTGGAACATTAATTACAAGACCAGTTTCTAATTTTACAGGCTTGGTTCCTCCCTGGGCAGTATTCCCTTTATACCCAGGTTCTGCTTCTATAACTTTTAATTCAACAGAAGCAGAAAGTTCTATTGAAACAGGATTATCATTATGGAAAATTATAGCAACCTTCTGACCTTCTTTAATATAAGGCAATTTATCACTAATTTGATCTTTTGTTAATGGAAACTGTTCAAAATCACTAATATCCATAAAATAATAAAGATCAGCATCTTGGTATATATATTCTGCATTTTTTCTTTCAATAGATGCTAATTCTAATTTAATATCATAGCCACTAATAGTTTTATCTAGAACTCTGCCTGTACGATAAGATCTTAAACGAATTCTCAGTACAGGAGCTCTTTTCTGCATTTTATTTCTCTCATACTCTACTACTTCATATGCTTCACCATCTATGTCTACAGGTAAACCTTTTTTCAAATCACCAAAATCAATCGCCATTTTATTCCCTCTACAAGATTTTATCCTCTCGGATGATATTTTTGATAAACTTTTCGTGTACTTTCTAAAGTAACATGTGTATAAATTTGAGTAGTCGCAGCACTAGAATGTCCTAACAATCCTTGTACCACACGTAAATCTGCTCCCCCTTCAAGTAAATGGGTAGCAAATGAATGTCTTAACATATGTGTATGTATTTTATGAGGCAACCCTGACTTCAAAGAATAATATTTGATCCTTTTTTGTATACCTCTCTGTGATAAACATGATCCGAATTTATTTAAAAATACTGCCTCACCAGATTTCAGGGGATCATACAATTTAGGCCTTACGAGATCTAAGTAAATTTTCAATGAATTTAGTGCCATATTTCCAATCAATACAATACGTTGCTTAGACCCCTTGCCGAGTACTATAATTTCACCTGTCGTTAGATTAATATCCTTAAGAATTAACGATGTAATTTCACTTACTCTCAATCCTCCGCCATAAATCACTTCAAGTAACGCCTTATCACGTTTACCTATATCTGATGATTTATCTGGTATTGAAAGAAACTTATTGATTTCAAATTGAGACAAAAATCTTGGTAAATATTTATCTCTTTTTATTTTACCCCGTTTGGGTAGTGGATCAACTTCTAGTAAACTAATTTCAACCAACCATTTCAAAAAACCACGTAATACACTCAATTTACGTACTACACTAGATTTTACATATCCCTTGTCAATCAACCAAAATAAATATGTTCTCAATGTTTTTTTATCTAATTCATGAAAATCTTTAATATGTTTCACTTTCATAAATTCAAACAAGTGTACTATGTCAAATTTATAATTTCTAATTGTTAAATTTGATAAACCCTTCTGATTAGATAGATAATCTATAAACCTATCTAACATAAATTCTTCTTGCAATATTTTAACCCCCAAATCAAGGATTTATATTGATCAACTAGATATCTACCTTTATAGCAACTTCACTAGTTTGATTATCTCTATCACAGTATATACAATCTAGTTCGCCTTTTTTATCTTTCAATAGTTTCGAATCGCATTTTGAACAACTATCATTAGAAATTTCACCATTGGAAATATAATTACATCCACCATCTGGTTTCCATTTATTGCATGCGTAAAAAACACCTCTTTTAGATCCTCTTTCTACTAATTGACCACCCTGTTCATCCCAACACTTTGGACATTTTATACCAATTTGCATAGGCTCAGAATACTTACATTCAGGATACCCCTTACATCCTAAAAATTTAGCTCCTCGATATTCAATAATTAATAAAGGATTTCCACATTTTGTACAAGATATTCCAGAATCTTCACGCATATCAATTTTCTCAGCAGTTTCATGAGCGAGTTTAACTGATTCTTTAAAACTATTATCAAATTCTCCTACAAATTTTGGCATATCCATTTCACCAGTTGCAATCGCATCTAAAGAATTTTCTAAATCAGATGTGAAATTAATATTGACAATATCTGTAAAAGATCTAGTTAAAATACTACTTACTGCAACACCTAACTTAGTAGGGACAAACCTATTTTTCTCTAAAGCAACATACATTTGATCTCGAATTCTACTAACTATTGATGCGTATGTACTAGGTCTGCCAATACCCTCAGATTCTAGCTCTCGTATTAAATCAGATTCTGAAAATCTTGGTGGAGGCTTAGTTTCTCTGACATCAATATCTAATTTCTCTCTTGAAAGATTTTCACCTTTATCTAAAACAGGTAATTTTGAATCAGATTCATTATCATCTTCTTCCAAAATCATAGAACTATATAATTTCTTAAATCCATCAAATTTTATTTGGGACCCTGATGCTTTAAAAAGATATTCTCGAGTTGATGAGTTCGCACATATATCTACAGTTGTAATTGCGTACAAAGCATCAGCCATTTGACTACTTACCGTTCGATTCCATATTAACTCATATATCTTATATTGATCAGAATCCAAGTATTTTCTTAAAGAAGATGGTGTCCTAAAAATAGAAGTTGGACGAATAGCTTCATGCGCTTCTTGTGCTCCTCTCACTTTAGTAATTTTCTTACCTTTAACAGATCCAACATATTCAAATCCAAAATTAGATGTTATATATTTTTTAATATCATCTTTAGCATTCTTAGAAAGAACACGTGAATCAGTACGCATATACGTAATTAATCCTTCTTGATCTCCACCTTGTATAGAAATACCTTCATACAGCTGTTGAGCTATTCGCATAGTACGATTTACATTAAATCTATATTTGACACTCGCTTCTCTTTGTAATGTGGTAGTAATAAATGGTAAGGGAGGAGAAGAATGTTTTTCTTTTACATTAATTGCTTTAACAATATACTGCGCTGTAACTAAATCAGCTTTAATTTTCTCAACTTCTTCTCGCTCCGTAATTACATTTTGTACAGAACTCCCTTTACCAGTTTTTAAAGACTTTTTGGTTTGCAATATAGCAGAAAATATATTTCCTTTAGTATTATTTTTAGTACAAAATAATATTGCTTTAATTTGCCAATATTTTTGAGATTTAAATTTTTCAATTTTATTTTCTCTATCAATAATTAATTGTAATGCAACAGACTGAACCCTACCAGCAGAAAGTTTTGTATATCCTGTAATATTATTTGTTACATACCTACTTAAAGGAAATCCTACTATTCTATCAATCAATCTTCTTGCTTGTTGAGCATCAACAAGTAATTTATTTATATCTCGTGGAGTCTCAAAGGCACCTTTTACAGCATCTGGAGTAATTTCATTAAACACAACTCTTCGAACATTAGATAAATCGATTTTTAATTCTTCTACAACATGCCATGCAATAGCTTCACCTTCACGATCAGGATCAGTAGCAAGATAAACTAAATCAACATTTTTACATTTTGATTTAAGATCTTTTATCGCTTGCTTTTTCCCTGTAATAACTACATAATCAATCTCAGAAACAAGATTTTCGTCTACTTTAAACCCCATACGGTTTTTTGGTAAATCACGAACATGTCCCATAGTAGCAGAAATTAAATAATCTTTTCCTAATATTTTACCTATTGTTCTAACTTTCGCTGGTGATTCAACGATCACCAAAAATTTTCCCATAATTAAATCCCATATACTTAATATATTTAAAATTCAATGCCAATTTATTATATTGAACTGAAAACATAGAACTGTGTCAACGACAATTGAGGCTTATATTTTATATATAATGTGGCGGAGAGAGTGGGATTCGAACCCACGGTCCCGTTTTGCGGAACACGCGATTTCCAGTCGCGCCTATTCGGCCTCTCTAGCATCTCTCCATAAAAACTACGATTTCTCTCCGGAGAGGGTGGGATTCGAACCCACGATTAGAATAATCCAATACTGGTTTTCGAGACCAGCGCCTTCAACCGCTCGGCCACCTCTCCCAAATCGATTATAACATAGCAAATTTTGATGATATCATTAATAACTAAGCTGCAAAAACAGATATACTAGCTTAAGAATTAATCACCTCATCATATTTTTATAAGACTTTGATTAAAGTCTCTCACTAATGCTAATATATGTTAATATGAATAATTTAAAAATTGCTTACTACTTAAACTTTATTCCTCTTGGCATAGGCTATCTCCTAAGTGGATTATATTTAGAATTTATTGTTTCAGCTTTTTATAGTATCCTTGCTTTTTTCTCAGGATATTTTTTAGGACCAATATTATTTGATTGGGTATTAATGTCACAGTTTGGAGAATGTGGATATGGTTTTTCAAAATGGTGTGATGGACAACGTCCATTTTGGGCAATACTTTTAATTATATTAGTTTGGCTGATACCTCTAGTTTTTGTAAGCTTAGTAAACGTGATAAGTATTAAAAAGCACTTTGAGAAAACTTCAACCAATTAAACTCTCAAAAAACTTATTACATTCAAGTTAATATAATACCCCAACTGAATTTTAACAAAATATGTCTGTAAATAATAAAAATATCCTAGTATCTACTGAATGGGTTGCTGATAATATCAACAATCCTTCAGTAATTATTGTGGAAACATCTACAGATTTAAATAGTACATATATCAAAGGACATATACCAAACAGTATCGGATGGGATATTAATATTCACCTCAAACATCCAATACACAGAGATATCCCTACTATTTCACAATATAAAAACCTCATGGATTCATCCGGAATTTCAAATAATTCTACTGTTATTCTTTATGGTGATGGTAAAAATCGATCAGCAACTTGGACATATTGGATAATGAAATTATTTTCCCATAATGACGTAAGAATTATGAACGGAGGACGTTATAAATGGATTAAAGAAAAACGAGATTTAGTAACTACTATATCTAATTCTACTAAAACTAACTACAAAACTTATCAACTAAACACTAGTATAAGAGCAACACAAGAATACGTACGTGAAAAACTCAATGATCCCAATTGCCAAATTATAGATACTCGTACCTATGAAGAATTTGCAGGATTACTAACTGCCAGTCCTGGCCATAAACAGCCTGAAATAGAACAAAAAGGACATATACCTAATGCAATCCATATCCCATGGGACGATGTAATAACAAAAAACGAACAATTTCCCAGTATATCTATTTTAAAAAAATTATATGAATCTCATAATATAGATATAAATAAAGAAATAATCACCTATTGTCGGCTAGGACATCGAGCAAGTTTAACTTGGTACATATTGAAATATATATTAAAATCACCTAATGTACGAGTCTATGATGGTTCCTGGACAGAATGGGGTAATAGTATAGGAATGCCTATTAAAAAAATAGGTAATTAGTATAAATAATGTTAGAATTTACATCCATACATAAAGAATCTTTTAATAATGATGAAAATCTAATTCAAATTTTAGAATTAGTAAATATTCATGCTAGATTTATTTCTAACTTAGATGAAATCGAAAACAAATCATATTGTGATTTGTTACTCATTAATATATCATCGCAATCTAAGATCGATTATCGTAATTTGAAAAATTATAATACTTCGGCGCCTCCTCTGATTGCTATAATTCATGAAGATGAAATAAATAAAATTTCTTTAGATTTAGTCCCTGATAATTTCATCATATTGCCTTGCTCTAATCAAGAAATCATACTCAGATCAATCAAAATAGTTAATAAATATAAAAAAACAAAAAATGATTCAATTATTAATATAGGATCCTTAGAAATCAACGTATCTAATTTTGAAGTTTTATTGAACAAAATTCCTATAACATTACGATTTAAAGAATATGAACTTCTTGTTCTAATGGCAAGTTCTCCAGGAAAAGTTTTTAGTAGAAATATGCTTCTTAAAAAAATTTGGGGATACGATTATGTCGGAGGATCTCGAACAGTAGACGTACATATTCGACGGCTAAGAAGTAAATTAGAAAAAGAAGAAACATATATTGAAACAGTACGACCACTAGGGTATCGATTTAAAAAATATCCAATTTAACAAAAATACTTGAGATCATTATGGGAACAAATATAAATAAGGCAAATCAGTGTCTTGCAATTTCTATGTCTAGTATGCCTTATCAATCTGCCCTTACATACCAAGAAGAATTTCAAAAAAAAATTCATCTGGAGAATAATTCAAACACTATATTACTACTAGAACACCCTAGTATCTATACAATCGGTCGTAGTGGAAATGATTCAGATATACTAGTTAATAAAAAATTTCTTAATAAGAATAAGATCCCCGTTTTTTTTTCAAATCGTGGAGGGCAAACTACTTATCATGGACCAGGACAACTCATCTGTTACCCTATATTCAATATTAAAAAATTAAGAATTACCCCACGTAAATATATTCAAAGCCTGCAAAAAATTATTACTTCTACACTTGAAGATTTTGATATTCTAGCTCAATGGAAAAACAAACCAATTGGAGTCTGGGTCAAAGATACTAAAATTGCTTCCATTGGCATACGTATCAGTAATGGTATTTCTTCTCATGGATTCTCTTTAAATATTAACCCAAACCTTAAACATTTTGATCATATCATATCTTGTGGCTTATCTATTGCTAAAAATACATCAATGCTACAATTAACTGGACAAACCCCTAATCGTAAAAAAATTGAATCCCGAATAATACATCATTTCTCAAATACATTTGAAATGAATATTACAATGAATAACTAAAACTGGTATTAATCTAATTGTAAATAAAATCTACGACAAACTATTTCTACCTTGATAGACTCATAAAATTCAACGTATACTAAAATTGAAAGATAAGGTTATGGTTAAAAAAGATTTTTTGTCTCTGATTGATCTTGATAGTGACCAAATTGGTTTTTTGCTTTCAAACGCAATCAATATCAAAAATAATAAAATCACAACTACTCCTCTTAAAGGGAAAATACTTGCTTTGATTTTCCAACATCCATCGTTAAGAACAAGGGTAAGTTTTGAAATTGGAATTCGCAAACTTGGAGGAGATTGTTTTTATCTGGATAAAAATAGTATCCAAATAGGTGAACGTGAATCTGTAGAAGATATTGCTAAGGTTTTAGACCGTTGGGTAGATGGTATTATTATACGTACACCTTCACCTCAAGACCTCATTGTTCTTGCTGAAAATACTAGTATTCCTGTGATTAATGCTATGACCGATGCAGAACATCCATGTCAGACAATTGCAGATCTTTTAACAATATTAGAACATAAAAAAACATTAAAAGGTATTAACGTTGTATTCATTGGAGATGGCAATAACGTCGCATCTAGTTTAGCAATTGGATGTAGCAGTGTAGGGGCCAATTTTACTTTAGTATGCCCCTCAGGCTACGAAATACCTAAAGAATACTGGAATGAAGCAACTAATAGAGCTACCAAAAATGAATCTGTATTGTCAATAACTAATAATCCATCAGACATTGATACATCTGTAGATGTAATATATACAGATGTATGGATCAGTATGGGGCAAGAAAAAGAATCTTCTAAACGGCTTCAGTCATTTGAATTAAAATATCAAGTCAATAATAAATTACTTGATTCTACCAATCAAAATACAATTTTCATGCATGATATGCCTGCACACGAAGGAGAAGAAATAGCAAAAGGGATTTTAAATCATCCAAAATCAGTAGTTTTTGACCAAAGTGAAAATCGATTATATGCACAAATGTCTATAATGGATAGTATTTTCTAAACTTCGTAACTATTTCTCGATTAATTATTCTATATATAATCATTATTAACTATTAATATGTCCACAGAGAAAAAGAGCAATACTATGCCTGATATTAAATCCAACGTAGTCATTATTGGACGTCCCAATGTTGGTAAATCAACTTTATTCAATCGACTAACAAAAACTCGTAAAGCAATAGTCCATTTCACAGAAGGTACGACCAGAGACAGACTAATAACTAAAATAGCTACATCTAATGTTACGTATAATCTTGTTGACACCCCTGGTTATATATATATACCTAAATCATCTGAAACAATTGCTTCAAAAAGTCAAGGACAAATTCATCAAGGATTGAAATCTGCGACAATCATACTTTTTTTATTAGATATTCAAACCGGTCTCACCAATGAAGATATCACAATTGCTTCTCTATTAAGGCCTATGAAAGAAAAGGTTATACTGGTAGCAAATAAATCAGATAACTCTAATTATGAAATGAGTAAATTTGACTTTCTAGAATTAGGATTTGGTACTCCTATAGCAATCAGCGCATACCACAATATTGGAATATCTAATTTAACGAATGCAACTTATGCTTTATTACCAAAATCAAATTCCAAATTAATAAATAATCCAACTCCTATTAAAATTACGCTTTCTGGTCGTCCAAATACAGGGAAATCAATGTTACTAAATTCTTTAATTAATAGTGAGCGATCAATTGTTAGTGAGGTCCCAGGAACTACAAGAGATAGTATCGATACAATGCTTGTCACTAACAACACATCGCTGCAAATAGTAGATACTGCTGGTATAAGGCGTAGAGGTAAAATCACTAAAGGAATTGAAAAATTTAGTTCAATGAGAAGTATCAATAACATCTTATCTTCTCACATTTGTATACTATTGCTAGATTCTACTGAAATCGCAACAAACCAAGATATGCATATTGCTGATTACATTCTTTCCTCCAGTCGTGGAATGATAATTGCAATTAATAAATGGGATCTCGCAACAGAAATTGGAATATCCAAAGATGAAATTAGAAAATATGTCCGATCAAAATTTAAATTTGCTAATTTCGTTCCTATTTGTTTTTTATCAGCTTTAAAAAAGACTGGAATCTCTGAATTAATAGAAACTATTCAACTCGTATATTCTCAATGGAACACAACCATTGAAAATAACTTAATTAACGATACTCTCTTAGAATCTGTGTATAAAACACCACCATCTACAAAACGAACAAAATCTCTTAAAATATATACTGCTGAACAAGATGGTATTTGTCCTCCTAGATTCACTATCAAAGTTAATGATCCAGAATTAGTTCATTTTTCATACCACCGACACTTAGAAAACGATTTTCGCCGTTTTCTAGGATTTACACATTGTCCTATAAAACTTAATTTCAAACCTAAGGTGTAAATTTTGATCGAATTTCTATTATCTATAATTATTGCCTATCTAATTGGTTCAATTTCATTTGGAGTACTTGCTGGTTACATAATACATAATATAGATATACGAAAATATGGTAGTGGTGGATCAGGAGCAACTAATGTTTTACGTACTATTGGTAAACCTGCTGCTACTATAGTTCTATTGCTCGATATCAGTAAAGCAGTTATTTATCTTCTTTTACTCAACTTACTACCCAATAATACTCCTTTAATCTCAACATTAAGTGCTCTAGCTTTATTATCGGGACATATTTGGCCAATTTACTTTAAATTCCATGGAGGACGTGGGATCGCACCTGCATTAGGTGCTCTATTAATCATCAACCCCATAATCGGAATTTTATCTTTTCTAATTGCTATTATTGTAATGATTATTTCTAAATATGTATCACTCGGTTCAATAATAGGAACATTATTTGGAGCAATTTCTTTAAGTCTCGTATCTTTTTATAATTTGCCCATGTTTGCTAATGAACCAATTGAGGTATTGTATGCTATATTTGGAGCAATTCTTATTGTTGGGAGTCATCGAAAAAATATAAAACGGCTGCTAAATAAAACTGAATCTAAACTTGGAGAAAAAATAAAGATAAAAACTGATGGATAAAAAACTACAAATAGGTATTATTGGTACTACAACTTGGGCTACAACACTAGGGCTGCTATTTGCTAAAAAAGGACACACGGTTATTTTATGGGCTAGAGACAAGAATGAAGCAAAAAAATTGAATGCCAATAATGAAAATATTCGATTTCTACCAGGCATCAAATTTCCTTCAAATATGTCCGTAACAAATTCTACTCTATCAGCTATATCTACAGCAAACATCACGATATTTGCTGTCCCATCATTTACTATGGAAAAGAATATTACTCTAATTAAAAAACATCTTAATCCTAATACAATCATTCTCAGTGCTTCAAAAGGATTAGATCCATCTGGTAAAAGGATGACTGAAGTTTTATCTGAACAAATAAAAACTGCTAATATTCCAATCTGTGCTATTTCGGGACCTAATCTCGCTACTGAAATAATTAAAGGCAAAACCTGTTCAATGGTAATAGGATCTGACAATATCAATATATCAAACAAAATCCAAACTATAATGAATTCAAATCAAGTTCGAATTTATACAACTGATGACATTACAGGAATTGAACTAGGAGGAAGTCTTAAAAACATTATAGCTATAGGGTCAGGTATATGCGATGGAGCTAATTTAGGTAAAAATGCGCAATCAGCATTTATTACTCGTGGTTTAGTAGAAATTACCCGATTTGCAACATATTTTGGAGCACAAGCAAAAACTATGATGGGACTTGCTGGCATAGGTGATCTAATTGCTACATGTACAAGTCCATTAAGTAGAAACTACCAATTTGGTCAAAAATTAGCAGAAGGTCAAACATTATCAAAAATTTACAATAATGCAAATAATGTTATTGAAGGAATTCATACTACCAAAATAGTCATGAATATTGCAAAAAAACATAAAATCAATATGCCAATTACTGAAGCTACATACAAAGTAATCCAAGGTGAAATGAAACCAAACGCAGCTATTTCAGAATTAATGAATCGATATCCTACTACAGAATAATCATCCTTAATAATCTAAATCTTTATTCTCTAATTCATATAACACAATTGCCATAGCTGAAATAGCTGCTGTTTCAGCACGTAAGATTCTAGGACCTAAAGATAGTTTTCTAATACCATTTTTAATAGCAAAAATTTCTTCTTCGACAGTAAATCCATATTCCGGACCAATAAATATATCAACCGACACATTAGAATTAGGTACTAATTCTAATGTGTCCTTAACATTTTCATTGCAATTCAAGCTACCTATCAAAGCAAAATCATTTACAAAAGAACATGCCTCTTTAAAATTACATGGATCATATAAGGATGGTAATAATCCTCTTTGTGATTGTTCCGTAGATTCAATAATTATACGATTCCATCGATCATATTTTTTCTTCACTGAATTTAAACTCCGGTACATAGTAGATTTTTCACTAATTATAGGAACAAAAGCACTAACTCCCAATTCAGTACATTTTTGTAAAACCAGTTCAAATTTGTCAAATCTAATTAAAGATTGGAATATACGTATATTAAATACAGGTTCATTCTTATTTTTATAAGAATCAAGTACAATACCTATGATTTTGTTATCTAAAAATGAATTGAGTTTAACTACATATTCCATACCAGTATTATCAAAAACAATGACTGTATCACCTACTCTAAAACGTAAAACATTTTTAAATTGATGTACTAGCTGACCTACAATCTCAACACGGCCATTAGCAATATATTCAGTAGAAATAAAAAAATGATGCATTTTAAAATTATGAAAAGAATGTTATGTTAATTTACAATGCTATTATACTACCTGAAAACATAAACATCCCCAATCTTCTTCTACACATGAATTCACTAAAAGAAAACCATTTTTTTGAAAAAAATCAATGATATCTATCATATTCTCTTGAAAAAACCCAGATAGAATTATTTTACCACGAGAATGTAAAATTCTTTTGAAATGAATGATGCTATCTTTGATAACTTTTGCTGAAATATTCGCTACAACCAGATCAAATGATCCATCATTGAATTGCTCATGAGGTAAACCCGTATGAATAATTTCTATTTTATCCTGAACATTATTTATCTTTGAATTTTCTAAAGCTACTTCAATAGCAACTGGATCAATATCAATTGCAACAATATTTTCTAAACCATACTTGGCAGAAACTATTGAAAGAATACCTGAGCCAGTACCAAAATCTAAGATATGCTGATCTTTCATAATATAAAGATCCAATAATTCTATACACATCCTTGTAGTAGGGTGATATCCTGTACCAAATGCTTGTCCAGGATCTAATAAAACCATTAAATCTTTAGATTGAGGTTTATACTTTATCCAGCTAGGGACTACTATGACACGTTGACCTATTTTTAAAGGACGATATCTTTTCCTCCAACTACTTAACCATTTTTTTGAATCTGTAACATCATAATTAAATTTTATATTAGAAGATAAATATGAAAATAGCGTCAAACCGATATCAATGTATTGAATAGAATCTTTATTATCATTAGATATCGGAATATAAGCTTTTACTTTAATAATTTTTGGTTTAATGAAATCTTCATCATCAGAAACAGATTCGTAAGATTCTTCAATTACAATTCCATCAATAGCAAATTTCTGTAATAACTGAGAAACGGGATCAATATATTCAGATTCACATTCAACTACAATTTCAGTCCATTTAGGAATATCCATTTAATATAGTATATCCTAACAATTAGAGGTTGTATCACCAACCTACTATATTATTCATCATTTTTTTAAACCAGCTCTCTTCACGTGCATATGGCTCTGCTTTATCATCGATCATCTCTTTACTTAATTCTTCAAACAATCTCTGTTGAGCTCGAGATAATTTACGTGGAATCTTAACTATTATATTAACGAGATGATCTCCCCGAACATTTGATCTACCTAATACTGGGGATCCTTGACCTTTAATTTTAATCATATCACCTGTTTGAGTACCCGGAGGTATTTCGATTTCCTTATTTTCTCCATCTATAGTTGGTACAGATATATTGGCACCCAATGTTGCTTGAACAATATTTATCGCATGTACATGGGATAAATTACTGCCTTTTCTTCTAAAAATTAAATGATCAGTAACTTGTATTTCAACATAAAGATCACCCCTTGGTCCACCTCGTAGTCCTGCCTCACCCTCTCCTGTTAAACGAATATTCGTACCTGTTTCAACTCCAGCAGGAATAGAAACAACAATTTTTCGATCCTTTATCTCTTCACCTCTCCCTTTACATTCAGAACAAGGTGAAGTTATAACCTTACCTGCACCACTACAAATACTGCATGTATGAACTTGAGAAAAAGATCCAAAAAATCCTTGTTGAGTCCTTTTAATTTGTCCTGTACCCTTACAATTATTACATGTAATTGACGAAGATCCAGGAGCACTACGATTGCCTCTACATGAATGACATACTTCTTTACGTCTAATTGCTATATCTTTATCAATACCGAAAATTGCATCTCTAAAATCTAAATTAATACGATATTTTAAATCAGAACCTCTCTCAGGAGTGGTTTGAGAACGTCCTCCTGAAGAACCAAAAAAAGCATCAAATATATCACCAAAACCACCAAAATTCTCAAACCCTTCGAAACCAGCACCTTGTGCTCCCTTAACTCCTGCATGACCAAATTGATCATAAGCAGCTTTTTGATTAGGGTCACCCAAAACCTGATAAGCTTCATTTATCTCTTTAAATTTTTCATTCGCACCAGAAGCTTTATTTTTATCAGGATGGTATTTTAAAGCAAGTTTACGAAAAGCTTTTTTTATATCTTCATCAGAAGCATTCCGAGAAACCCCTAAAACATCATAATAATCTCGTTTTTTATTACTAGTAGACATTATTTATCACATTATGATTATATTGAATCCAATACCTATATACAACTATATATGTGATCAAATATTAAGTCAATAAAGTTGAGTTGCATCATATCAACTATAAGTAAGAAAATATATTAAAAAAGAACAATCATAAATGATTCATACTTGGTTAAAATTCAGCTACCATCAATAACTAAGCAACCATTCTTGTGATATCTGTCATTATATTTACCATTAACTTAACCGATGCAATCCCTTTTAAATACTGCATTCTAACAGAATCAACTACAGCAATAGAACCAATCATATTATTTGAAATACCATAACAACCAATTATCAGACTAAATGGTCTCATTTTATTATTTGAATGCTCATCACCAATTACAACTCGAACTGTACCAACTTGAGGCATCAAAGACATAATTAATTGTAATAATTCTCCCTGTTCAATATCATGGACTAAAGAATGTAATAACCCATTACGATTAACAAACTCAGGCTGGATCAATAAGTTTCTTAATCCATCCAGTCGATAATCAAATTGAATCTTTTGCTGTTGCTCTTCTAAAACAAACAAAACTGATTTAAAAAGTTTTTTCTTAACAATACCTAACGGAAGATCTACATCTTTTATTTGATGGTAGGATTTATTAACAAAAATATGATTCAGGTAAGTAATAGATTCATCTATCAAAGATTGATCTATATGATTTGGAAAAGATAATATCTTCTGTTTAATAACAGCACCAGGGAAAACAACAATTAGTAACAATGTATTATTTTGAATTTTTATCACATGTATTTGATTAACATATAACTGAAAACTTTGAGGCGCAGTAACAATAGCTAAACTTCCTACTAAATTAGACAAAAGATTTACTGCAGTACTTCCCCATGTATTAATGTCATTTGAAACAGATTGGATTAACTGATGTCTAACTTTTCTTCTTAACTTAGAAGACAACATCATTTCATTAACAGAGCCTAATGCTTCAACATACAATCTGTAGGCTTTTCTAGCAGGAATACTTCCAGCAGAAGAATGTGGACGAGTAACATATCCGTTCATTTCTAATTCAGAAACAACATTTCTGATAGTTGCAGAACTAACCTGCATTTCAGGAAATTCAGCTATCTTTTTAGAAGGAACAGGTAACCCATTCAGTATATAATCTTCAACTATATACTGTAAAACATTAATATCTCGAGACTGTAAAACCATAACTTTTCCAACATGGAGAAATATAAGGAAAAGGTAGCATCGTTATAGCAATGTGTCAAGTAAATTTAAAGATAAGCAATTAATATTTAACAACAGTATCTTTTGATCTTTTAAAAATAAAGAATGCTACAACTATAACTGAAATAAGTATTATAACTATAAGTATAATTAAAGCTATTAATAATGGGGAAAAATTATTCGATTCGTCAGTAGATTTATCTTGATTATTACCTTTTGCGATCAAATTATTATCGATATCTAACACAACTTCTGAGTTAGAAATAGATGGTGTTTCGATAACTATTGGAAGA